>Ga0310690_10000876_pt1 | contig 58843 bp, 67 predicted proteins | sample AusTroGonzalo_MG_2_FD_207661 | JGI IMG/M metagenome (GOLD analysis project Ga0310690, IMG submission 207661) | Bovine rumen microbial communities from tropical cattle in Woodstock, Queensland, Australia - Gonzalo_04 (v2) (version 2) | ecosystem: Host-associated > Mammals > Digestive system >... | reverse complement strand
CCTCATAAAACCGTCTATGTGTTTCCTGTCCTTCGCTGTAATAAGCACATCTTCAAGGTACATATTACCTGTCCTGTGCATTATGGTGTCGGATTTCAGTTCAATGGTAAGATACTTCTTGTTTATGGCGTCAATGTCACCGGACAATAGTATATTGTCGTCTATTTTTCCGTCAAAACTGCATACATAGTCGATGTCGAATTTCCTTAAACATTTGTATTTCAAACCTGTTGTCTCCTTGACATCAACGGCGTTGAAATTCTTTTTTATGTAGGAGAAGATGATTTCCTCACCCTTTTTACCAACATCCAACTGTCCTTTGCTTGTATATGATTTTCCCATAACTATTTTAATAATTTATCCTTTCTCTTGTCACTATCCTTACCGAACCATATTTCAAGTTCATCCAGCGCCACATCATCCAATTCGTAGTAATATATCCTCGGGTTCTGGATGAGTTCCTTGTACTCGTTGTCTTCCAATGCACCCAGACCTTTATAGTATTCAATATCCCATTTCTTCGGGTCGTTTTTCTTGCACCATTCGTCAAAGTCACTCTTACAATAAAACTTCTCCGATTTTCTTCCCTGCCTTGCTATCAAGACGGGTGTCTCGATTCTTGCAATCCTGTGTTCCTTGATGAGTTCAGGCCAGTAGTAGGCGAAGATGTTCAAGAGAAGTCCGGCTATATCTGCACCAATAAAATCCCCCTTTCGGGGCTAACCATCCGTGTCAGCATCTGTTAAAATATGAACTTCATTTATTCTTGTATTATCTTTAATGATTTTTCTGTGTATTTTAACATCCGACATTTTAAATTTCATCAAGTTTACCTCTTTCATAATCTTTAATTTTATTTTTAATTGTTTCTATTATTTCATTTCTATTATTTTCTAAATCATCATCCCAAACAACAAAACATTTATAACCGATGTCTTCCAATATTTTTCTTTTTCTCAAATCATTATCATACACTTCTTTTGCAGTCTTGTTTGTATTTGGTTGAACCCAGTTTTGATTTGGTGACTTTGGATGCCATACAACACCATTATATTCAATGCAAATTTTTAGTGGTTCTATTACAAAATCATAAAAATAATACTTTTTTAAAATTTTATCATAGTGTCCAAACTCATTTTCTGCATAATATGTTTTTTCAAAAAGTTCATCTGAAAGGTTTATATCCGATAATAAATTTTCAAAATATAACATAGATGCCTTTGAAAATTTTGAATTTTTTCCATTGTGTGTTTTTTTAATCCAATTTTCTCTTATATTGTTGGCTTCATCAAAAGAACATCCCTCTCTTCTCACAATTTCATCTATTTCATAATATGATGAAATTATCCTTTTTACATTATTATAACGTTTATTTCCTTCTTTTTCACCATATTTTTCAATATAATGTTTCAAATCTCTCTTTGCTGAATTTTTAGATAATTTTTCAGCATCTTCTACCGAATATCCTCTATCTATCCAAAATTCGGGTCTGTTGTATATTCTTGAGTTTACCTTATATTCGGCATCTTCCTCTGACATACCTTTTTTAATCCAATAATCTTTTGAAAAAGGATTGTTTGATTTATTATTAAACCAACCCTTTTCATTAAGTGTCTTAATCGCTTTTCTACTTTTTTCTTTTATTATATTGGAAGTTTCTTCTTCAGTATACCCACGTGATAACCAGTATAATTTTGAAAACGGATTGTTTATTACATCAAATCTTCCATTTTCTTTTTGTTTTTTTGCAGATTTTTTTCCCTTTGTTTCTAGTTTCTTTTTAACATCATCTTCTGATAAACCCTTTACTTTAACAAGCCATTCCTTACTTTGTGGATTAAGTGAAGAACAAATACAATCTTTATCACGACATACTTTATTCCCCCTATAATATACAAAACTATCGATATACCAATTTTCTTTATCCTCCTTTATCTCAACAATAGTATCGGCATATCTTTCACAAAAAACACATTTCTCAACAACAAACCCATTTTTTATCAAAAAATCGGTATGTGATTTATAATTTGAACCTATGTAATTTTTTACAGACCTTATTGACCTAAATCTTTCTTTTGAAAATTTTACACACATATGACACATTTCATTTATATCATATTTATGAAAAATTTATTTTGGTTTTATAATGATGGTGACATAGATTACTACCAAAGAGATTCGGAACCATCCACATCTTTATCAATTTCTCCAAATCTTTTTATTAAATCTTTAATAGTATATTTTTTACCTTTTATTTCAATAGTGTCTTCAATGTCACATTCAATATCACCATCACTCAATTTCAAAATAACCTTTCCTCTATTTGAGTATACAAAAGGACTTCTACCGAACTGCAAACCCATAGCGGACATAATACCTTTCAGTTCCTCGTTTGCACGAACCTTGTCCTTCGGTGCAGTCCTTACGTTCAATATCTTTCCCCTGATAGGAAACAACGCCTGTGTGTTTGGGTCTCTGAACTTACGGAAGCCGGCGGCCGCAGAATCACCCTCCGTGATGGAAAGTGATGTCTTGCTCTTCTTCAAGGTACCCGCCCATCTGCAATCAACAAGTTTCTCAACCTTGACTTTTGCAATGGTCTTGTTTGCCTCCCTCTCGGCCTTGCTGTCATCCGCCATCTTCTTTTTATCCAGCCAATCGGTGATTGAGTTTGTTATTTCACTCTTGTAAATCTGTGAAAGAAACTTCTCGTTCAACTCTATCGACGTTCCGAAATTCTTGACATCGGAAATCAGTTTCTCTTTCGTCTGTGAAGAGAAACTCGGTCTGATTATAGTTGAATTTACAAAAAGAAAAATATGGTTCTTTATCTGACCCGGCAGAATATCCGTCTTGTATTTCTTTATTATCTTCTCCCTCAAATACGGTGTTATCTGGTCTATTATGTACCCGATGTGCGTCCCTCCATCATATGTATAGACCGAATTGACATAACTCACCTGCTGGAAGTTTCCGGTGTCACTCAACGCCACACCCACTTGCCAGTCCTTGTTCTCTATATAGATTAAAGGGTTGTTCTCATCAAGGTACATATTGCAGTAGTCCTTGAATGAACCAATCATCACTTTCTTTCCTTGAAAATATATGGTGAGGTTCGGATTGCATCCGGCGATTTCATACACCCTCTTCTCCATAATCCTTATGTCATCATCCGAAATCTCCTTCATACCGAAACGAGACAGTTCGGGAGTATATGTTATCCTTGTGAAATGCTTTGAAGTGGATGTGATTTTCTCCTTTGTGTGTTTCTTCATATTATTTGTCCACTCCATTTCGAATTTCTTCTTCCCGTCGGCGGTCTCGACGAGAAAGGATGTGGAGAAAATATTCGAGATTTTACTTCCCAGACCATTCGTGCCAACCCAGCTCCTGTCCTCATCGTCGTTGTAGTTGGATGAACTACGGAGGTTTCCGAAAATCATTTGAGGGACATACATCTTCGTACCCTTGTGCATCTCGACGGGAATACCTCCGTTGTCGAATACGGTAACGACACCTTTGGGCTTGTCTATTTCAACCTTTATGGTATTGAGGGTTGTATTCGGTCTTTTGCTTTCATCCACCGAATTGGATATGATTTCGTCGAAGAGCTTGTGGAAACCCGGATTATACATAACATCCTTCTGTACAAATTTGCCGTCTTCGAGAACATACTGGCTTGACTTCTCCGACACCACACTTCCGAGAAACGAAGAGGGTCTCAAAAGGGTGTGGTCTATGTCGGAAAGTGTTTTGTAAATTTCATTGACATCTTTCATAACCTAAATATAACAAAAAGGTTCATTTATCCTTTACAAGTCTAATTGGATACTTGGTATCACTTCTAGTTTGGGTCATTGTTGCGTCATCAAGAGCATCTTTCAATTCCTTACTGTTCCACCTGACATCGAATACACGACCTTCACCGGAACCGGAACTCGCCGATGACGGGTCTATGTCAATAAGTCTTACTATATTTTCAGGAAAAAAATTCACTACTTGTCCCCTAAGTCCCATATCTACATTAAAAACCCCATAATGTTCAAAAGTTAGTTTTTCATATGTCGTTTTGTTTATAAATTCAACTTCCTTAGAATAACTCCTCCTACTGATGTTCTTGTTTTCAATCAATTCGGAATATTCGTCAAATGTAGGCAGTCTCCATCTATGCTTGAACTTGACATCTTTGACTTCTTCAAAAGAAAAATATTTTTTATCGGAGCCTTCACCTTTTTTTTCCAAATCCTTGTCCGCCCACAACACACTACATCCAATATCAACTGGAATCAAATCATCTTCCAAAAATTTTTCATCTTCCACCCTAACGATGTCCCTAAAGTATTCTTTCGTCAGATTAAGTAATACTCCCATAAAATAATGTTCCTTTTCCATATTTATGGCTCATTTGTAATAATAAAATATATCCTTTCAAAAAAAAAACTTTTTTCCTTTTTGTTATTTTTAAATTATAAATATCTTTGAATTATGGAAGTCATACTTGATGAACTGACACCCAAGGAGTTTTTCTCAAACGGAGGGGTGGTAAAAATTAAAATCGTACTAGAATCCTTGAAAAAGGAGTACAAGAGAACAAAATTCTTGTTTTATGAATACAGGGAATATCTTCGTTTTTTAAGGGGAGTGCATTTGAAATGCTTGAACATTTATCCTAGTCTTGAAAGAAAAGAAATATACAAGAAGATAATCGAGTCTTTAGAATTTTCCTGTTCTATCGGAACGAAAGTCTATATGATAGACCCAAATTTTGACAATGTGCATTCCATTGAATTTTGCAAGTTCTACTACTGTTATGACAATGAACTGTTACCGATGAAGAACGATGATGGAAACAAGATTGACACATATGGTATAAAGAATGTCAATTTTTCATTGATAAACGTGGATGATACCAGATGGGAGAAATTCAGGGACCAGCGTCTTGAAAGAGGGTTCGATGATTCCGAACTGTGGAATCTGTTTGAGACATTTTCAAAGTTTATCATCCCGAGACTGAAGGAATTTGAAAAGGGACATGTAAGCTGTCCCGTAAATATGACCGATGAAGAGTGGCATAAGATACTCAATTCTATGATAGAAGGATTTGAATCTATCATCAATGGATGTACGGACGATGAAAAGGTCGAGTATGGACTGAAACTTTTTTCAAAATATTTTTTATACCTATGGGATTAAATATGAACAAGATAACATTTATATCGGATACACATACAAGAAACGGCTATTTGAAGGATTTACCCGGAGGCGACATAATCATCTTCGCCGGCGACTGTATGGGTTCGGGGTACAAGGTGAAGGAACTGTCGGAATTTTCAAAATGGTTCTCCAAACAGAACTACACATATAAGGTCTGTATCGCCGGAAACCACGACAGATACTGTGAGAATACCTCGAAGGATTTCGTCAAGAAGATGTTCTTCGACGAGAATGGTATAATCTACCTCCAAGACGAACTCGTTGAAATCAACGGACTGAAGATATACGGTACGCCATACCAGCCCTATTTCTGCAACTGGGCGTTCAATGTCAACGACAGTGACAAGCTCAAAAGCATATACAAGATGATACCGGACGGTGTGGATATACTCGTTACACATTGTCCACCATACGGAATACTCGACAAGAGCCATATTCCGAGACCTTATTTCGGACGGACCGGTGAGGAACCGCTGGGAAGCAAGGAACTCCTCGAAACCATAAATGAAATGGAAAACAAACCAAAGGTTTGTGTGTTCGGACATATACACGGGGACGGAGGTAAAATGATAGAAATTGATGGTGTCAAATATATAAACGCATCCGTCTGTGACGAGGAATATGAACCGGTCAACGGTATAATTTCAATAGAGATATAAAAGAAAAGGTGAGGATTTCCTCACCTTTTTTATTCCGTTATCATCTCCTTGACTTTCTTATAACTGAATTTTACTTTTGCACCATTTTCTGCATAAATCTTGAACATATTTGTTAGAATCTCTTCAAACTTCTCTTTTCCGAACAGTTTTTCGAAACCTTCAATATTTTTTCTCAACTTCTTTATATTTTCCGAATCTATCACTTGCGGGTCATCGTCTCCGAACAATAATGTCGGTTGATAGCGCTGACCTACATGACCGAGTGATATGACACAGTTTCCATCCTCGAAATGAAGATTCATTTCCAGCATATAGAGATTGTCTTCATCATTCCAGAAGGTCGACTTCATAATCGGACGGCTTACATCGTTGAATCTGTCGTTACCCTTGAATGTATCACCGACTTTGAGTATAAATTCCGTTAGTATTACGAGATTTTTCTCCTCCTTTCCATATTTATCCATTTCCTTATAAATGGACTTCATATCCACTCCACTTCTTATGATTGCATCTATGGTATTTTTTCTGGATTTTTCGGAATCTTTATCTGTTTTCCTAATAACTCTTTCCACTTTCAATACATATTCGGCAAACGAGGCGAAATCAACTTTATCCTTATTCTTCGTCTTCTTATAGTGGTCGAGAATTTCTTCGATGGCGGTTATTGCTTTTTTTTCACTCTCACTCTCTTCCTCATATACCTCACGGTCGTAACCGTATTTTTTTACTTTATTACCGTTATATTTCAGCATCTCCCTGTAGGTCTCTATCGCCTTATCCATATCCAGCTCGCCCAGTAATTCCTTGTCTGTAAGTATGTCGTTACGCTGTGCGTAGCTTGTACCACGTTTTTGTTTACTTTTTCTTGACAGATTGTCTATCGTTGACTCACTTGCGTTGGCATAGAGAATGTACAGCAGTGCAAATTCCAGATGGGCGTACTGGCCTAATCCTTTTGTAATTTTTTTAAGTGACTGGTTTACGTCTTCAAGTTTCCTGGATGAAGTCTCCAGAATAAATTGTTCAAAAAGTTTAATCTTTTCCATATTCATTTTTTATCATATTATATTTATGTCATAAATAATATATAAATACAACTAAAGAAGAATGGCCATTTATAATTTCGGTACAGGTGGTTTTAATGGTATGTATCCGTATAATACGGGTGTGTACAATTATAACAATGGAACATACTCGTACTCCAATGGTAATCTATCATCAAGTACCACATTTATCAACGGTATTCCATATACACAGAACATAATGATGCTCAACGGCACCGGAGCCGGTTGCGGTGACTCACCGTGCCCGCAGGGATACTCGCTGTACTTCCCTTGTCTGAAAAACATAACGAGGGGTGAGGATGTGTGTTTTGAATTTTATGTGGTGAACAATGAGACGAAGGATGTTGTGGATTTGAGAACCGTGGAAGCCCTCACGATAACTTTGACGGGAAATTTCGGTTGTGTTCTCGGAACATATATGTATCCAAGTGATGACGGATATATAAGACCGCTTCAGTCACAAGAATACAAGCACCTTATAGATGAGAATTTTACAGAAAGACCTTTCCGTTATCTTTCCGTGACACTTGTTGACGAAAATCTAGACGAGATTTCCGAGAAGGGTGTGGACGGAAAGATTGGAAAATATTTTGACGGTGATACTGTGGAACTTAACGCCTATGACACTTCATCGTATATTTTCGTAGGATGGATTGACATAAATGCAGACTATGACGAGGAGTGTGACGACTTTTATCTGTCAACCGACCGTAGATTTACTTTTGAAATAAAACGGGATATGAACATAGCCGCAGTTTACAGGAAAAGAAAGAAATTCAAGATTTCCCTCTATCAAGGAAACTCCACATTCAGTTATTTAAAGAACGGCGAGGAGAAACCTCTGTATGACGGATATAATGTGGAGGAAGGAAAACATATCATAGTAAGGGCGATACCGTACAATGAGATGTTCTTGAACTGGGATGCAAGTGATTTTGGAGAATCCACACATTCGGAAACTGAAAACATAATATTGAAAATAGAAATGTTGTCCGATGTATTCTTGAAGATAAACGGAATACCTTTGGATGATATTGGTGAAAGCGATGAACTCAGTCTTTATGATTTGAACTTCATTGAATTTTCATTCAAGGAACTTATGCGTAACTTGAATATAGAGGAGGAGGATGATGTCTTTGAAGACCACGAACTAGTTGAAAACGACCCGTCTTATGAAATCACATTCTTTGAAAATGTAGATATTTCCAAAGTCTTCGATGAGTGTGAACCTACGGATTATGACAAACTATACTGCTATTATTCGGGAGGAAACTGCATAGCAAGGTTTGGTGACAACGAAGGAAACGGATTTGTTGAATTTTCAAATCCGGGTATAGAGACCGAAACGATATTGGAAGTATATTGTATGAAATACGGAGATAACAACAGTTCGGTTTCCGTATCACTGGACGGTCTGGAATCACAGGTGCAGGAAATAGAGACGGAAGGTTTCAACAAACTTATCTTTGATTTCGAAAAAATTGACTTCAACAAGATAAAAATATCGTCATTGGGGGATATCTTTCCGGAGGAAAAACCGGGTCAATGTTTCGTAGACAGATTTACCTTGTCCGATATGATTTTTATTGACAAGGGTAAGGCGGCGTTATGTCTGCCGGGTTCGGAGACGACCAAATTCTACAGAGGTAAGATTACGGCGACCGGAGCGATAAGGATAAATGGTGCAAATCACGGACTTCCTTGTGCGATGGTTGGAAATGTTACAAATATTCCAGTAATAAATATAATATAATATAATAAAGATAAATTATGAAAAATATATTAAGTTTTGACGATTTTATTTTGGAAGAATCGGTTCAACTGAATGAAGGACTTCTGCAAAATCTTTTCGGAGCCATACTCGGACGTGATATGTGGAGTGCCATAAAAGGTGAAAAAGTCATAAAGGATGAGTTCAAGAAGATTGACGATAAATTGAGCGGATTCTATCTGACAAAGATAAAGAATCCGAATGCTTCACAGGATGTACGCCAGACTCTGGTCGACTGGGCCGATGAGATATATAAGGCCAAGAAAAAATTAAAGGAAGAAACGGATAAAGCTAAGGAAGGTGACGATAAAGAAAAGGACAATAAAGAAGATGGAAACGATATTCTTCCAGTATTGATTGGTTCGTTTAAATTTGAAGGCAAGACAGAAGAGGAAATAAAAAAAGAAATAGAAAATAACGAAGAACTTAAAAAATTGTCGGAGGATACCAAAGGGAAAATTCTAGATGCTTGGAAAAAGGTTCAAGACGACAAGGAACTTTCAAAGAAATTCGATGAACTCAAGTCCGAAGTTAAAAAAATAGATGAGAAATATCAGAAAACCCTCGATGATGTAACTGGCAGTTCCGCCGACTTGAAGAGATGGGCGAATATTTTGAAGGACAGAATGAATGACATTATCGACAAGATTCTTTGCGGTAAATACGGTGAAGACAGTGAACTCGCAAAAGACCTTGAAAAGATACAAGATAAGAAGGATAAAAATTTGGAAAAAAAGAACAAGGATGAGTTAAAAGACGAAAACGACCAGTTGAAGAAAATCAACGACGAAAGAAACTCCGTTTTGAAAAAATGTGGTGTCGATATAGTCGCTGACAATGTAAATGCAGAGAATGTCCTTAAATCTGTGATGGACGAGATAACAAAAAATAAAATAATCGAAGAAAGTATTCTTCTTGAAAAGAAAATTTCCATCGAAGACTATTCAAAGACAAAACTTCCAAAACTCATAGGACTTAATGTCGAAAATGACAAAAACGGTGAGAGTAAAAACTACGATTCTCTCAACAAAACTTTGAAGACTTTGAGTAATGTTGTTCTGAAAACCGTTAAAGAAAAATTCAAGACGTTTGATTCATTGAGTGGTGTGAATTTTCAAGCGATGCTCACCGCTTATGCAAATCTTCTTTATGCTTGTTATTCAGAAAAAACGGATATGATTACTGATGATATGGTCACTTTGATGGCAAGATGTGCCATATACAACAACACCGTGATTGGTTTCGGTCTTCCTTGTCCGGATGAGGATTTGAAAAAGAAAGACGATGAAAAGGTTTCTATGTTCGGGTTCTACACGAACCAGCTTCTTGAATATATAAAGAAACAGAAAAAAGGAGGACTCCCGATTTTCAAGAAAATCTACGATGATGTCATGAAGAAAGCGAAATCACTCATAGATGAAAACAACAAAGAGGATGAACAGAAACTGAAAGAAGAAGAAAAGGAAAACAAAAAATAACTCTCATTTGATGTCAAAAAAAAAAGGTTCCGAAATTCGGAACCTTTTTTTTTGATTGAGTCTCTTACATCGGAATTGCCGGACCCATCTGTGGTGCCGGAAGACCGATTGTCTCTTCTGCCCAGTAGTCACAGTTGAATGTGATTTGAAGTTCGTTTGCTTCATTGACGGAATCATAGTTCCTGTCACCCATACCGGTTATCTGACCTGTCGGGAAGATGTCATAGCAGGTAATTTTTCTCCAAACGGAACCGTCACGGTTGTATTCAACTATAATCATAGTTCCACAGTAGATTACCTTCAAACCCTGTGAACCCGTTGCCGGATTGTAAATCAAGTTTGTCCAGTTACGGAGAGCCGTGTAGATGTAGTTCTCGTTGGCATTGTTCAAGTTCAATGAGAATGTTATACCGAGTTCCAAGTGTGTCTGGTCCGGACCGCCGGCATAACTTCTTTCAGCAAATTTGAACTTTTGTCTTGCAACACCTACCGCCGGATTCAGACCATCGAGACCCGAAATACTACGGACATGCTCAAGAAGAAGAGCCGAATTGGCTGTCACTTGCTGCTCCAAAGGAGATAAAATCGTAACCTCGAACAACGAGGGGTTTACAACTTCCCATTTATTCGTGGCAGCATGACTGTTTCTATAATGCGATAAAGACATAATATATTTATTTTTAGTTGTTTATGTTTCGAGAAGAAACTATCCTCTCACATTATTTATGAAATTTTATTTCCAGTTGTTTTCTTTTGCGATATCATCTATTAAATTTCTTTTATATAAGAAATTAAATGCGGACCTATTCATTCTTTTAAATTCACTTCTTGAACCATATTTTTTAGATTCTGTTTTTGCAGAATCTATTGTCCATTCTTTTTTACGTAATTCCAACCAAGTCATCTCCTCCAACCATCCATTCTCTCTTGCTATGCAATAAGGTCTACTGTTTCTACTGAAAGCATTTCTATTCTTATATTTGTGTGATTCTTTAAAAACAAGTTCCTTGGTCCATTTTATTTTCGGTTCTGGTCTGTGTAACCAAGTCATTTCGTCAAGCCATCCGTTCTTCAACGCAACACAATATACAGTTTTGTGTTTTCTATAAAATTCCACCCTCGACCCATATTTCCTCGACTCCTCGAAAACCTCCTCCTTCGTCCATTCCGTCCTCACGAGTCTATTTATCCACGGCATCTTGTCGAAGAGTTTGTGTTTTCTTGCGTACTCGTATGGATAAGGCGAGTATTTCTTGAAATCCTTCCTGTTCGTGTATTTCCTCGATTCCTCGATTACAGTTTCGTCCGTCCATTTAAAATGAAGACCTATCGAACTGCACCCAACACCAACTTTCGCCTTATTTAATAGTTCATATCCATTGTTTTTATATACTTCAACCCAATATTTTTCCTTTTCTTGTGACTCTAAAATAGTTAAATTATTTTCAAGATATTTGGGTTCAGGAACGGATTTTCCAATTGACGTGAAGTATTTATATACTGGTGAATTGGAACTTTTGTTAATAGAAAACTTTCCAGTGGAGTGTTCTTTGTGTCTTCGTTCTTTATCGATAGTCAAACCTATATATGCGATTTTATTATTATTGTCTTCATATACATACACACATCTCTTTTTATCATCATTTTTATAATTTGAAAGCCAAGTCATTTTATCCAATAGACCGAGTTTTAATGAATATTTATACGCTGAATTTGATTTTCTTGCAAATTCGGTTCTATTCTTATATTTTTTGGATTCTTCCAATAACAATTCTTTTGTCCACTTCATATTTTATTTATGGGTAAAACTCCAAAAACATTTTTTCATAAATAATATATATAAAAATAAAATGCAATAATTATGGCTTTAGATGCAGAATTAAGTAATTTGAAATCAGCCGGTACCTATCGTTTTGAAAGAGACCTTAGTACCATTTCAAATGACACAACATCCTTCTCAAATTTGAGACTGGTTGTCGGTTTCTCGAAGACGGGTCCGTTCAATACACCTATGCTCGTAACCAATTCAGCACAGTTTATCAAATTGTATGGTCCTATCGACCGTTCTCTTGAGAAGAGGGGTTCATACTTCCACAGAAGTTGTCTCGTGGCATTAAGCGCAGGTCCTATTCTTTGTTTAAATCTTTTAAACCTTGACCCGGACATCGACCAGGTGCCAGAGAAAACATTCTCCGTCAATACGAAGTATTTCAACAAACCACTGATTACATTACCATTGATATCTATCTATGACACGGATAAATTCTGGTATGCAAGTGAACAGAGTTACCTTGACGGAATAAACACATATCTAAATTCAACAGTCTCTCCTTCTATTCAGAATTTCGTTAATGATTTGCCTCCAGAGGAACAGACAAAATACACAAATGATTACACTGATGACATTCTTCATTTCACGAATGTCGGAAAGAAACCTATTTCGATTCTTGTAAAAAAGGCAAGCAGTTATGCCACTATGAATTATGAATGTACATTGAATGACTGGTATGGAAAGGACAATGTTCCTGAATATCTTAACGGTACTTCATATGTAAGTGACTATATGGTTGAAGTGTATGTCATCGGTGGTGATTTTGGTCCGGCTCTCGAACCGGCAAACACAATACCTTCATTTATGGATTTGGATGATGACGGTGCTACGGAAATCTTGAAGCAATATGTCGAAGTAAAGGTAACTGATGAAACAAATCCTTATGAAAGATTTACTTCGGACATTATTTTCCAGAAGTATTTCGACAAGAACGGTTTCATCCGTAAGGAAAATGACACTGATACCACAGACACGAAACTTGCAAGGTTCTTGAACCTTTCGTCTGTAAATCTTCTTGGAAAATACACGGGTTCTCTTATCCCTAACTTCGTAACAAAGTTCGGACAGAACATCTGGATACAGAAACTCGTCAACGATGATGTAAATACAACTGGACTTTTCTGTGTTGAGAACATTGAAAAACTCGAAGATGTAACTGAAATCAACGGTGTAATCAACGAAAAGATAGACATAATCGGTAATAACATACCCGCTATTATGAAAAACACCGCTGAAACTAATAGTGCTGATACCGATGAAAAGATAGACCTGAACTTCTTGTCATACAAAGCGTCATACACCGCCCCAAAACAGCGTTTGATGTTCTATGCTGAAATAAACAACGACACAAGTGAAAATGAAGACGAAAGCAGAGACGGTTATGTAGTTTATGAAAGATACCCGGGAAAAGACAGAGAGGATGAAGCGATGCCTCAGAAATACGCTTGGAAACTCACCACGCTGATTATTGAGAAAGGTAGTTTCAAGGGAGAATATAACGTTGATGGACAAGACACTGTAGTGTTACCTGGTGAATCGGAATCCCCTATCTTCGACTTTATAAGTACACAAGGTACTGAAAACGGTGATTTGACTGACATAATCTACACTTATGAAAGCAACTTCAACGCTAGTGTTATTCCTAATAAGATAAAGGTTTTCAATGAGAATAACGAAGAGATAACAGTTACAAAATTCTCTTATGATGAAACTCCAAACCCATTGATTACAAAAATAACTATGTTCAACGATGATGTAGTTATATTCAATGGTCAAGAATATACTTTGGATAAACTGCACACAACATCTAAACCGGATAGTGAATTGGTAACCCTCCGTGGTAATGAAATCCTCATACCGGTTGGTGCAAACATAGTTGCTGGTGATTATATAATCTCCAACTATTATCGTAGTGAGAATGAAGATACAGAGACATCAAAACTTGAATTTTCACGTCTTACCCGTATCGTAGAGGTTCGTGGTGTATATGCAGACACTTCTGATGACAGTGATTTTGATAACATTCCTTCAAGACTTAGAAAGGTCGCTTTGAAGGTCATCTGTGCAGATGTTGTAAATAAGGATGAGAACTATATCCAGAAATTCAAAACCGTAGACCAGTTTGCAGACCGTTTCCAGTGGACCTGCTTGAAGGGTTATCAAATTCGTGAGGATTTGATGCCTGATGGTACTAACGAAAGACAGAATGAAATTCTTGATATTCTCCGTGAAAATCCAAAGTATTCGGTTATGAAGTCGAGTCTTTACAAATCACTTTGTGACAATGACTATATACAATGGAGATACCTTGTAGATACATTCGGAGGTGGTATCGAGGAAAACAGCAAGAGTGTTTATACTCTCCTTTGTCAAGGTCGTAAGAGTGCCCTTGCAATCATCAACTGTCCTTCACAGGTTGAGTTCAAGAAGTCAACCGACCCGTCATTTGTAAACAGAAGAAATTCTGTCGAGGCTGAATTTATAGCAAAGGGTGGTGACGCTTCAAAGACCCCATCGTTCCTCTATTCACTTCCAACGGCAGAACAAGGAGCTTCATTTGGTGCATACTACTATCCTTTCTTGAAGATTTCGGATTTGAGTGCTCCTAAGAGTGTTCCACCGGCACCTTATGTATCCAACCTCTATATGGCCAAATATAATGCAGCAAACGCTTGGTCGATAGTTGCTGGTCAGAGAAGAGGTGTTATCTCGGGCAACCAGATTATCGGTGTTGAGGCGACCCTCGTACACGACAATCGTGACTGGTTGGAACCTATGGGTATCAACTCAATCATCTGGGAGAACGGTGTAGGTGTTGAAATCTATGCAAACAAAACTGCAAAACAGACTCCTAAGTCTGCATTGAGTTCAATACATGTTCGTGAGTGCTGTATCTATATTCAGGACAATATCGAATCTATACTCCGTAGATACATATTCGAAATGAATACGGCACAGACTCGTCTTGAAATCAAGACTCTTGTTGACAACTTCCTCGAAGGTGTCAAGACAAACGGCGGTATCTATGAATACAAGACCGTTATGGACACTACAAACAACACACAGGAGGTTATCGACAACAATATGGGTGTTATCGACATCTATATCGAACCTGTAAGAGGACTTGAAATCTTGACACAGAGACTGACGGTTATGAAGACCGGAGGTATCGCTGCCGGAGCTTTTGAATAATCCGTTCACACTTTTTAAGAAAGCGGTGGTTTCCCCACCGCTTTTTTTTATCCAAACATAAATAATATATAATGACACGATTATATAACTATGAAGAAATTTTCTGACGATATGGTCATATTGACTGAAGAAGAGATGAAAACTGTCGATGTACTTTCCGAAAAAATAGTTGAACTGTTAAAGGAAGGAAAATCAACGGATGACATATTAAAGGGAAATATCGACGAGGGTATTCTCGGAGGTATAGTGGGTGGTATCGCCGGTGCTACCATCGGTCCTGCTCTCGGAAGGGCTATATGCAGGGCTCTCGGTATAGAACACGGAATACTATACAACTTTTTAAACAGTAGAGTATTTCTCGCCGCAGTATGCAGTTATGCGGGATTGAAGTATTAAAAATAAATTTTTATATATATGGATAACAATTTAATTAAAATAGGTCCCGAAACAAGTATAGGAGCACAATTTCCGAATGTTTATAATGAAAACAACCAGAAGATAGTGGAGGCTATAAGTGATGTGGAGGACAATGTGGAGAACATCAAGTCCATACAACTTACAAGAATACTTCCCGTTTTACAAAACAACGAGACTAAATATCAGCAGATGAAGGTGAGTTATGATAACTTGAAGAGTAAGTATGATGAACTTTTTTCCAAATATAATGAGTTCTCACAGAAATATGATGCTCTTCTGAACGCCTTCAATCAAGTTAACGATAAGATAGATGAGATTATAAACAACCAATAACAATCTGAACAACCCCTATATATGAAAGAGACTGTAATTTTACAGTCTTTTTTTTTTAAATTCTATTCATAAAAAATAGTATCTTTGTAAAAAAGATTGTATGAAAAGGATATTATTAATTTTATCGATGATTGTACTGCTTGCTTCCTGTACAAGAAATTCACATGACGAATATATTGACGGAAATCCGGACAAACAGGCTAATATAATGAAACGTATCAGCAGTAATACCGATGGTTGTTTTTATACTGAAGTCTGGGTAGATACGGAGACTGGGTGCGAATACTTTTTTGTCAGATGTTCCACTACTGGTGTAGCGATGATTCAGCTGACAGACGCAGAAGGGAAACCAAAAATTAGAAAGTAAAAATTAAATTATAACAATATGGTAATCCAGTATCAAAAATTCCCATTGTGTCAGATGACCGGATACGAGGAGAAGACAACCTTCTGGAACGACTTCACGATAGCGGACGCTTTCGGAAAATCCGCCATACAAGATACTTTCAACCGTGCTTTCGAAGAATGGAAGACAAATCTAGAATATGTTACGGAACTCGTTCTCGTCTTAAACTGGAAGATGTGGTATCATTCCGACAATGGAAACATAGAGTTTGGGAAATTGTACGAAAAGTTATGGAGAAAGAGTGATAACTTTTGTATGAAGAACCTTAAAGGTGATGATTTGAGTTATTATTTAAAGACGATTGATTAGATGAAAGATATAATATTTTTTGACTTGGAGACTACCGGTGCTCCAAAGAATCCGGCGTTGACGAGAATAATCGAGATTTCCGGTATTAAGGTGAATGAGAACCTTGAAATCATAGACAAGATTTATTTCAAATGCAATAACGATGGTGTTCCCATTGAACCGGACGCTTTCGAAAGACACGGTATTCCGGAATCCGATTTGGTGGATTGTCCGACATTTAATGAAGTTGCACCCGCCGTATTCAAGTTCTTTGAAGGATGTGACATCGGAGGACACTACTGCACCTTCTATGACGCACCTATTCTCTACGAAAGTTTCCTGAGAGCAGGTCTGACTTGGAATTTCCGTGACTTGAAGGTGTATGACACATATAGCATATACAAGAAGTTCAATTCGGGTAAACTCGGTGAACTTTATAAGAAATATACAGGGGAAGACCTTGAGAACGCACACAGCGCCGATGCAGACACGATGGCGACACTCGAAGTGTTCAGATACCAGTCGAAACACGGTGAGACACTCGATGAAACCGAACTCTCTGCGTATTCTGACCGCCTCGACATTATGGGTAACTTCAAGGTCGGCCATAAACCGGACGGAACAAGATATGTGTATCTCCCCTTCGGAAAATACAAGGATAAGCCGGTGGATGAGATTGACCCGAGTTATCTTGAATGGATGGCGAACAACGATGAAGGTTTTCCGACCGACACGAGACTTTATGCCCGTAAACTTGCAGACAAACTTAAAAGATAAGATATGAAAAGAAAATTTACAGACAAATACACGGGAAGATTAAAGAAAGACAAGAGTGTGTTCTTTGAACCGATACCCGAAAACAATCGTATCGGAGGTGGACTTTCAAGAACCACTAAATTCTACGCTATAATCGAGTCGATGACATACTATAAGACGGAGGATGACAACTATGCCAATTTTGAAGATTTATTCGAAAGAACTCCGGAGTTTAAAAGTATGGATGAACTCAAAGAATATATGAACACCAATAACATCCGTATCGGTTCGGAAATGACCAGAGTCGTTCCCATAAACGACGGTGAACACAAGGTGTATAAAAGAGAGGTGAAAGTGCCTATAACGGACATATCGTACCGTATGAAGTATTCCATCAACATAGACGCCTTTGTAAATCTTTCACACGAATCGGATGAAATGCCGGGTATCGAAATTCCGGAGTATATCGGAAATTTGGAGACAGCGGAATGTGATGCACATTCATATGCTATGCAAAGTCTTTATTCGGTCATAAAGAGTGAAAACGCAAAAAGAAATCATCTTGAAGAATGTAAGGTTGATGTGAACGAGATGTTAAGTGTCAGAGACGCTATGAGACTTGAACTTTCACCCGAAACACTCGACAACACCATAGAATTTCTGGAAACGAAAAAGGCGAACATAAATGAAAAGTTTGTAGCGAAATATGACAATATGATAAACAAACTCAAAATGATAAAGGAAATAAAGGCGAAGGGGTTATAAAAAAGGAGTGAAGTTCACTCCTTTTTTGATATTAAATAAAATCTCTGATGTCCACTCCGTTGTATGTGTAATAGTCTGTTACTGCGTCATATTTGATTTCAAACTCACTTTTACCGTTATATAAAATGTCATCATCAAATTCATATTCCTTGTCATCGAAATAGAACGACATTTCTTCCAAAAATCCACTTATAGTAACTTCTTCATATCCACCTCTTCTTGGGTATGAATCGGAAGATAATTCCAATTTCACATAACAAGTTATCTTTTCACCGGATACTTCCATATTGATTTCGAATTCCACATCATTCTGGTCGGAATATTCGGCAAGATTTTCTTCTATGTAATGTTCTACATTTCTTGTTATTTCACTTATGTTTTCCTTTGTGGCGAATCCTTTTAAAAATTTCCTTTTTTCCTGTTCATCATAAACGGTGTTTTTTGGTTTCGGGTGCAATATACCTTGGTTATACTTCCTTCTCTCCTTCTTCAATATTTCAAGTCTTTGCTTTAATGTTTCCCTGTCCATAGATTCAACCGAATCCTTCAGTGTATCGAAATTTTTCAATACGAGAAGTTTTCCGTTTTCAAGTTCAATATAGAATGTGGGTTCATCATCACGAAATCCGGAGTTCTTATATTTTTCCTTATATTCATCCTTGTCTCTCACCAAATCCAGTATATCACTGTCTTGTGTGTCATATAATATCCTCTTATCCCAATCATATTTCGGATAACCGTTCTGTTTTATTATGGTACGGAGTTTATTACTTTGGAAAGCCTCGTTTATGAACTCTTCATATTTTTTTATGTATCCCATATATGTTATTTTTATTTACATTATTTATGGATATTTTTTTCAATCATTTCATCCGTCCAGAGCATAATTCCGTATTTTTTTGAAAAAAGTCCATTGATACGGTTTTCGTTTTTATCCAACCCCTTTATACTTCCATTTTCACCATTTATTTCCGGTCCTATTATTATATAGGCTGGTGCTTTGACATATTCCTTTATTAACCTATACCATTCGACAAAGGGAATATCACTCATATCATCGGGTGTTCCGTCCCAATGCTCGAATTTTCTACCAAACGGAGGACAACACAAGCATACTTTATCCGTCTTGATTTTCTTGGAAAGTACATTTCTTTTCTTCCATCCGTACCATTTGCAAAACCTCTCGTTCATATCATAACACTCACATTCAATGTCCTTTCCGTGTTCATCACCCCACATCTTGACAGCTTCGTATATACCTCCGAAACCAGCCATAGGTATAAATACACCCGGTGTCAAGTCGATACCCGACTCGTCTATTATGGCTTTCATTGTGTCTTTTGAAAGTGCTGTGACTTTGGGGGCGATTTTCGCTATCGTAAAACGGTCTTGTATCTGTCTTAAAAATCTGTCGGTTGAAAATGTCATACGGTTGTTTTCAATCTTGCATTTTAGAAATTCGTTGATATGTGCAATCTTGAAATCCAAGTTGGACTTGCAGACGGAAATTATGTTCCTGACGGCTTTTTTCAAGTATATTTCATTCGACCAGGCGTCACGTGGTGAAATCTTCCCTCCCACCCAGCAGTCCCAGATTGGATGGTTTTCCGGCCATCTTGAATTTCCGGGAAGTTTCTGTGTCAGACAATATCCAACCACAATGTTTGTAATGTAATTCTCAAAAATAGAAATACACTTGTCAATATTACTGGAAAATATTTCAAGATAATTCAGACCGTTTTCTTCTGCGAGTTTTCTTTTTCTCACATCAAGGTCAGTCCAAGTATATACGGCGTTGTCATAATAGTCGTTATCCTTTGATTTCCAAAAATCAAGTGTTTCGACATCATTTTCATCCGCCGGATTGAAAGGATGTCTTCCGTGTGTCCAGTTTCCTTGTATTTCAATAAACAGATTTACATTCCGTATGTAGAAATCACAAGAAAAAGGATATGATATTTTATCAAAATACTGGGGTTCTATATTTTCAAATCCGAATAATTCTACAAGGTATCCATAAAATTCTATTTCAACTTTCGATGAACATCCAGTTGTCTTGTTTGAAAAATCCTTGAACTTCCGTATGTTTTCCTTTATTGTATTTTTTATTTTTTCATTTCTTTTCTCCTTGTTTTCAAGATATGACTTACGCAGTTTCTCACATCTTTCCACATTGTCCTTGTATGGTCTCCTTATTTTCTCAAGATTTTCCTCCGACCAGAAGTTTCCTCCGTTTTTCTTCCGTATTGTATCCACAGCCTTCTTTCTCGATTCGATACTATTCGATTCCTTCTGTGCCTTCTTTAAAGTTTCCTTGTTATGTTCCAAGACACAAGGACAATCCTTTGAACAATATGTCCTGTATCCCTTCTTGAAATCTATGAAATGAAGTTCATTACCACATTCACATCTGTGAATCGTAAAGTCGTCTTGAAGGAAATGCCACAGTTTCTGTGTAAATGAATAATTTTCCGGAAATTCACATTTTTCCATTTCGTTAAAGATTTCCGGATAATTCTTTTTTATGGAGTCTTGTTTTTTTAATCCACCGGATTTGTCTTCAACATTGAGTAGATATTCAAATAAATCTATTTTATTTTTCATCTTTTTATATCGTCTTCAAGCAAAATAATTACACTGTTATTGATTAAACATTCTCTTTTCACTTCATAATAAAATATAACAAAAAAGGAACTCAAAAGAGTTCCTTTTTTGAATTATTTAATCTACTGATTAGTAGAGATTTACACCCTTACCACATCTTACTTCAAAAGCATAGTAGTAAAGTTGTGGGTGATGTCCTGCACGAACAATAGCATAACGTGACTTCAATGAAGTTACAGGAGCACCTTCCATACCTTCTGCCGGATAAGAGAGCTTATCAGCCATCAAGTAAGGCATGAAAACGATACCTGGTTCATTGTCCTTACCCTTACGACCTACTACGATGTGACCATCTGTATAAGGCATATTCGGGTCAACATAGATGCTTACACCTGAAATTGCACCGATTGGGTAGAGAGAACCAGCGGTCTGGTTGATGGTGTTAGAAAGTGGATAAGCTGTGAAACCAGCGCAGTCCTGAATAGCGGCTGCGATACCTGCTGCACATACAGCGAAGGTACCAGCACCTCTACGACCTCTTTGAGCGATGAGTGTAGAAGCAGCGAGAATCTTCGAGTACAGTCTTCTCTGGATTGTACCGAGAGTTTCAGCACCACCTGCTACGAATACAGTTTCGTATCCTTCTGGCTTATCTTCATTCGGGTCAACGAAGAAGAATGTGTTAAGGTTGATACCTTCAAATGCAAGAGCTTCCTCGTGGTTCTTCCAACCAAGTTCGAAGATATTGTTCAACAACTCACGGTTGATGTGCTGTGTCAACTCGTTTACGAGTTCTGCTTCAACCTGTGCGAGAGCGTCAATACCGTAAGCCTTGAGGTCCTGAATCTGTTCACGAGTGATAGCACCCTTAACCTGAATGGTCTTGGCTTCTACCTTCTCGGTGAATACGTTCAAAGACATCATATTGCTTGGTGTTGATTCACCAGTTGCTCTGTCATAAGACTGTGCTGACATAGGTTTACCGTTCTTGAATCCAGCACCTGTGAAACCAGGGATGAAATCTTCGAGAGCCTTTACAGTGTCGATGTCGATAACATAGTACTTTTCAGCAATCATTCCAGCACCTTCACCCATAAGAGTTTCTGCGAGAGTTCTTGATGCACCTTCACCACCGTTCCACTTCTGGTCTTTGGTTCTCATTTTCTCTTTTACCTGGAAAATAGGACGACCATCAATACGACCGAGAGCAACGAAAGTGAGTTCATAATCACCAACTGTTATTGGAGCCATACCAGGTTGGAAAGTACCTTGAAGGTCTTTAAAACTTGCAGCGTGATTTACAGCATCATAGTCTGAATCAGAATCACTACCATCCTCTACTGCAAGTGTCAACTTAACCATAAGAGGAGCAGTTGTTGATTCATTACCTTTTGGCCATTCACCTTCAAAACGTGGGTTGATGTTAGTCTTACCACCTTCATAAACATAGTCCATATACTGAAGGATTCCGAGAGGACCCTGCATTGGAACTACTGGAACCAAGTCCAAAGCGATAGTCTGTGCAGCTACCTGTACAGCGAGAGGGAGAAGTGAGAATGGATTATCACCACTACCACGTTGTCCGTCGTAACCGTTGTTAGGGTTAGCACCTGGGAAGAACATATCACCCATACCACCAACATTCATTCCTGGGTTAAGGTGAGCATATCCCATTACTGACTCATTAAGTTGTTTCTTTTCGTACATATCGTGATAAGCACAATATTTACTCATCCAAGTCAACTTGCTTCTATCAGTAATGCCAGTTGACTCGGTAATAAAACCTGACCAAGCCTTCATTGTTTCGGCTTCGTTCAAAATAACATTTTGTAACATAATTTTATTCCTTTTTTATTTTATATATAGTCAACTGAAGTACATTGCTTCTATTTACTTCAAGTTTCTTTTTTTTCTTACGGTATTTATGTAAATTTATTTTACACAAATCCTTTCGCAAAAAGTGTGGTAATTTGAGTTACCACACATTATTTATGAAAATTTATTTTCATTTATTCCTGAGCGTTGAAAATATTTTCAAGTTCGTGCATACAATTTATGAATTTCTTGATATTCAATTCTTTATATGACAAAACCATTACAGCACCCAAAAGTTTTCCTTCATAATACAGGTTGAATGTATATACCCACTTAACAAATGTGTTATGAGACATCATATGATAAAGTTTCGTATCAACCTTCTCGAACTCCTCCCTTGAACAGTATGCGAACTGCTGCTGGGTGAACTCCGGATTGTCAAAAATGTCATACTTGGTGACATGCTCGTCCTTCAAGGGTGATGTATCTATATAAGGTTCACCCTCCTTGCAAATGTCGATTGTTACATCAAACTTTCTAAACGGAAACGAAGTCGCTATATTTGTGGAACCGTTGTGGTATTCTATAAGATAGATATACTCACAACCGGTTTCCTTCATAGTCGCACGCAATTTTTTCTTGACATCTGTATAGACTTCTTGTGACTTCACCAGTTTTTCTTGATGTACATCATCCTGTTCCTTTATGGATTTGTCTATTGCATTTTCGACTGTTTCGGGAACTACCTCCTTAATCTTATAGTCAACAAAGTAACCTATTCCAAATATGGTCATACCGATGAGAAGCACAGTCAAGACGGTTTTTATACCATATTTCTTGATGAGTCCCAATAACAGTACCCCATATTCTTTTAACCAGGTAAATATTGATGAAAACATTTTTTTATTCAGTTTAGTTCTTTCTCATACGGTATTTAATCTCTTCCGACATTGCAAGAAGTCTGTCCGACATACCTTCGTTAATCTTGTTGTCTTCACTCTTGTTTGCAGTAACCGTTTCGTTTATTTTCTTCATAGGAACTTGTTTCTCCCTCATATCACGGGTGTTCCAGAAATAAGTTGCCGTTTCGGCGTTATTTATAATGAACATCTTTGATTCTGAAAGGATTTCCTGCTTTCTTTCATCCGAAAGGTTAGTCCATCTTTCTTTGAGTCTTGCTGGTATGAAGTTTACAAGCTTGAACTCGTTTGAATTTTCAAGAGTCCTTCTTGATTCTTCAATCTGTTCAGTTTCCTTCTGCTTCAATTCGGCATACTGTGTCTTTACGGTTGAAATGAGATTTCCAAGTTTTTCGGTAAGTTCGGTCTGGTATTTCTTTGCGTCAAACTGTGGTTTTTCGTTTGTTTCCTTGTTTGCCGGAACCGTCTGCTCGGTTTCATTGTTTGTTTCCTTGTTTGCCGGAACCGTCTGCTCGGTTTCATTGTTTTCGTTTATCTTTTCAACACCTTCCATACTGTTGATACTTTCAACTATATAGTTATTGTGTGAAACGATGTTGTTCATACCTTCGGAAATATAGTTGCTGTATGACTTCAACTGTTCGAATTTCTCATTCAATGAATTTGTCTCATCAATCATCTTGTTGCAGTTTTCAGCGATATAGTCCTGATGTTCGATTGCCTGGTTCAACTTTTCAACGAGATAATTTGAATGGGCTATGTTCTTGTTCTGCTCCTCTGCAAGCATATTCGAATAGTCTATCGACTTGTCGAGCATTTCGGAGATGTAGTTCTGATAACCAATTGTGTCATTCAAGTTCTCGACTATATAGTCTTGGTGTTCAATCATCTTGTTGCAGTTTTCGGCAATGTAATCTTGGTGTTCAATCATCTTGTTGCAGTTCTCTGCGATGTAGTCCTGGTGAGAAATTGCATTATCAAGCTGTTCCGCAAGATAATCAGTGTATTTTTTAAGGTTGTTGTATCTTTCTTCAACCTCGCCCATCTTTGCATCAACACTATTTGCCACCAAGTTTGAAATAAGCTTGTTATCTGTCTTTCCATCCTCGAAGGTTTCAGTTGGTTTCAAACCTTCCTTTTCCTTTTTGAATGAATCCAATTCTGTCTTATAGTTGGTAATAGCGGATTGCAAATCGGCTATAATTTCTGAAAGATTTTCCGTGTATCTCTGGAAATCTTCAAAAGAAATATAATTTGCATTATCCATATTATTTGTATTGTTTGTATCGTCTATTGTACCGTTTGTTGCTCTGTTGTTCGAGTTCTTATACTGCTGGTCTGCTCCACACTTGTCGGTCTTGAAACCTTCTGAACCCGGTTCGGGCAGAAGTTCGGTATTCGTCTCGTAGATTTCAAAGTTATCCGAACTTGAAATGAGTTTCATACTTTCGTTGACCTTGTTGTAACTTTCGTTCAATTCGTTGAGGGCTTTTCTTGAAGTTTCCGAAATCGATGATGAATCATATCCTTCATTTACTCTTGACAAGACTGCATTGGCAAAACCGGGGTCGGCAACCAAGTCATAGGTGAAAAGCTGCTGAAGTCTTACTCGTCCTGTTGATTCGTCAACGGTTCCAGCGGCTCTTGAACTAATATGTAAAGGAATACCGTCCTTTACGAGAGCTTGTGCCTCCTTACCCTTCGTAGTATTCAGAAGACGAATCTTTCCGACGATGGCGTTTTGCTGCGGGTCGTATTCAAGACTCTCTATCACATGTGAAGCGTTTGTCAATGAAATCTCATATCCGTGAGGATGGTCCAGTTCACCGAGAAGGGCGTGATTCTTTATCGTTTCCTTCAATGCTTCTATATGTGGAAGAAAGTCTGCACTTTCATAAATTCTACCATTACGGTTTTTCTGGTTGAAAGTTGTAAAAATACCGGTAAGAACTATTGAATCTTCAGGTGTTCCGAGATTGTTGACAACAGTCTCGTTGGTATATTTTATATCGGAACCCGAGCGTTCTACCACTAATACTCTTTTGTCCTTCATTTTAAAAAAATTGTTTTTTATCTATCTTTATTTATGCAAATGTATTTTCAATCATTATAGACCTCCGAAACCTCCGCCGCCTTCATCTTCGTCTTCGTCTTCTTTCTTTTTCTTCTTTTTTGATGGCTTGAAGTTTTCCTTTGGTTCACCTTCTATTATCTTTGCAATGTCCTCTTCCTTATATCCTTCTTCACGAAGTTCCTTCTCCTCCTTGAACCTCTTGTTTTCCTTGAGTTCCTCGTCGGTAAGTCCGAACCATTTACGAACCGCCCACTCGAAATCGAAGTAAGGTATCTGGTTACCTTCCTTGTCAGTTTCCACCATAGAACTCATAAGAGAACTTATGAAGTCAGACTGTTTCTGCAAGAACTCCATCTCCTTGTTCTTCTCGAACAATGAATCCGAATACCAGTCCAGACCCATATTTACACGGAAATTTATATCCGTAGTAATTTCCGGATGTTTCAAACACATCTGAATATATAACGGCTTTATAAGGATTTCGGAGAAAATTGCACGAAGTCTCTTTACAAACTTCGAGAACCTTATCTCCTCACGGTTTATACCTTCGGCGGAAAGTGTGAATGTTCCCTCACCCTGTTCTTTTTCAAAACGGGTGAAAGGTATCTTTGACGCCTGTCTTAACTTGTCACGGAAATACCTCAAAGTTTCGGTATCCGATATTTCGGGACCGTCACCTCCGATATTCTGTATCTGCGGGGTCTCACCACCTTCGGATGCCATAAAGATGTCCTTGTAGAACTGCAACATAGGACGACCGTTGGTTCTTATCTCACCGGAATCCCAGTCGAAGTCCACAAGTTCCTTGTAGTTCGACATCGCTTGTGCAAGTGTCTGACGACCTCTCGGTGACTGTACTGAACCGACCGGTATTATATATTGTGTCTTGTAGCTTGCGTTTGTAACCGCCCATATTATACGAGTGGCCTCCATAGTCCTCAATATGTTGAATGAACGGATAAGTCTTTCCACATAGGATATTCTTGAAACGGCGTCCGCCTTTGCATAGGCGAGATATATAATCTGTGAATCATACAATATTCTATCTTGTGTGACTGTACCACTGGCGGTGAACTGTTGATTAACAAACCAGATTTTCTCGTTTGTTGCGGGGTCTATGCCTGGTGTGAGCATTGCTGGGTCAAGTTCAACGAAACCGATGATTTCGGTCTGTTCTTTGTTGTAAACTATTTCAAATGCAAGAAAACCATCAATCAACCACTTACGGAAATAGTCTGTTGCTTGAACCGTATCATAGAATCCGAAATAGTTATAGAGCTTATTATACTCCTCGTTCATTTCGTCGATTATGCTCTGCTCAATCTTGTAGTTCAGTTTTGAAGACGCAAATTTGTTCGCCCCGTCAAAGCACACACACTCCTCACATATTATATCGAGTATCTCTTCAATTTCATCCTGTAGTGCATATCGTCTCAACTGCTCCTTTTTCTTGGCGTAGTTTTCCTCTGACATATTGAAATACCCTTTTGACAACGAAGGGTCGGTCGATGACATTCTAGCGAACAGAACCTGAACCGCCTCGTCATTCAAAGAACCCACTTGTGAGGAAGTGGGGTTCGAGGTCATAATTTGTCTCTGTAAATCCAAATCCTGTGAGCGAACATTCTTTATAATGTCGTCCTTATAGTTCATACCGAAAGACGAGAGTTTCCTCAACATCCTTCTTACCGGATTCGGATTTATGGTATTATTTCTATTATTTCCAGTAAAACCTGACATAAAGTATGTAATTTAAAAACTAATAAGATATTTATGATTAAAATTATTATTCATCCACATATTTTGAATCCTTTGGGTCTACTCCGGTTTCAAACTGACCGGTTATCTCGGGACTTGACTGTCTTACCATCCTCTCCGGTTTCAGAAGTTCGGAAATAGGTTTAAACTCGTCCTTTGATATTTCATATTTTCTTTTCATATGGTTTCCTTCTTCAAACTTCTCCGCCTCCTTTTCATCTTTCAGAAAATCGAGTTCGTGTCCCCTTCTGACATAATCTCTCTTGTCATACTCGTAGTTTTCGAGTTCTTTCTTGTAGTCTTTCATATCGTTGTTTTTTATTTTATCTTACCATTGTGTAGCCGCCGTACCACCGAAATTCATCTTATACTCTATGATGGTTTCACCGGTCGTCAAGTTCATATTCATTTTGGTGTCCCCGTTGTTTATGATGACCCACAATTCACTGTCATCCTTTAAATAGTAGAACCCCTGCTTGGCGTCCGGTGTGGATGTGTAGTAGTTGTTGAAATCGGTCCTGTTTGAAAATTCGGTACTTATTATGACGGCGTTTTTAGGACCTTCATAATCCGACTTTTTCAAATAATATTCATCGACCCAGATTTTTTTCGCCATTGTATCAGCGTCTTTTTTCAAAAAGAATTTGCCTTCGTCAATCGGTTCGGGAATATCCGTCTTCTTTGCATATGTGTTTTCAGCGTCCGATTTTAACAGAAACTTGTTTGTTTCGCTCTTCTTTACAAATATGTTGTTTATCTCAGATTTTGTGAAATAGTCCGACAACTGTGTCTTCTTGACATAATACTCGTCAACCCAGATTTTCTTTGCAAACGCACCGAGTATATCGTTGAGTTCATCCGAAGTGACAGTATTGTCCATCTCTTCCTTCTTGACGAATTTATTTGACTCGTCCTTTGTCAGATAACCTTTGAGTTTGTTTTCCACGGAGGATGTGGTTGCATATCCGTTGAGTTTCTCGTTTACAGACGAAGTGGTTTCATAATCCTTCATGTCCTTCTTCTTCATATAATACTCGTCAACCCAGATTTTCTTTGCAAACACACCTAGAGCGTTATTGAGTTCATCTGGTGTGATTACCTCTCCCGCTTCACCTTTTTTGAGATATTTTTTCGAAATCTCGTCGGCGGTCAGATAATTCTTGAATTTGTTTTCAAATGAAGTTCCGGTAACATATTGTTTCAGTTTTTCATTTATTGAGGATATGGTTTCATAATCCTTCATATCCTTCTTTTTCATATAATACTCGTCAACCCAGATTTTCTTGGAGAATACCGACAGTTTATCTATTAAATCGTTCTTTGTCTCATATTTTGAAAGTTCACCCTTCTTTACATATGAACCGTCTGCGTCCGACTTTTTCAAATAATCCTTTATCCTTTTCCTGAACCCCTCGTCGTCTATATAAATGTTTGCATCTTCCTTTGAGAGATACACCGAATCGGCGAAGGCCTTGTCAACATACTCCATAAGTTTGTTATTGAGTTTCTCTGAAGTAATCATCTTTTCACCGTTGATTCTAACCTCATTTATCACGGATGACAACGAATTGTAGAAATTGGTGTTAGTGCTTTTCAACGCCTTTATGTCTTCTGCAAACTGAAGCGGATTGTCAAGAAGATTTAATTCGCTTTTTGTCAGAAGATGCTTGTTGGCATAGTCTTCGAGTGCTTTAAGGGTTATTATGTTCTTTATAGGTGAACCTATGACTTTCACAAGTTCGTCAGCCAGTGAAAGGTTGGTGATATAATCGTTCTCCTTCAACCAGTTTTTCAGTTCGGTCTTCGTCAATACGTTTCCGTTTGAAGCGCCTCCCGTTGAAAACACGGACAGTTTCTGTCTTTTGTTCGCCCAGTCAAAATAAAACTCATTTGTGTCACTAGTGTGATAAAGTCTCCCGTTGACGGGTTTCTTTATGTTGCACAGTTCCTTATATGTGCAAGTAACAACCTCCAGATATTCCTTTTTGAGATTTATATTGTCTTGAGTGTTCATAAAAATATTTTTCTTATTACATATTTATGATTTTTGTTATATTTAATAAGAGGTAAATATAATATAAATTTTATCAAAATGAATGTAAACGAAAGATTTAATGTTCTAGCACAAGGTGTTATGCTTGCACAGAAGAACGGTGTACTCTCATTGGATGAGGCCGTTGAAGCAAAATCACACATCGACTCGCTTCAAAAGGGCGAAAACATCAAGGAATCTCTCACCTATCTTGTCAAGATTTGTGAACTCGCACAGAGAAAGGGTATCTTCTCGATTCAGGATTCACATTTCCTCTATCTTGCAATAGACGGAATGGAAGAGGAAGTTGACAATTTCCTCAAAGAAAGCGAAAAGACCGACGAGACACCGGTCGATAACGGAGATAGTGAAAACACCGATGACAAACAGAACAAGAAGAAGGGAAAGTAATAAACCTTCACAGAAACAAAAAAAAAGGAGGTCTTTTTGACCTCCTTTTTTGTTTTATGGTAATTCTATCACAAAAAGAAAAAGAGGTCAAAATTGACCTCTTTTTTGTTTAAGCGATTGTGGCTATTGCCCCGAGAATATTTCTCGTGTGTGTCATCATCTCGACATCATTATTGACGAGATTGACCTCCACTTCGTAATCCGTTGCAAGTGATGTCTGAACATCCACATCCTTCCATCTACGGAAACCCTTCTCACAAGTCACCACTATCCTCTCGTTCCAGTCTTCCGGGAATTTCACTTTCATCCTCTCTATGTTCCTGCCGAGTTCGTAGAAACATATCGGCTGGTCCGATTCAAGAGTGTTGGCGAAGTACATCGAGAAAATGTCACACTTCTCGAGCATTTCAAATTCCCATTCAATCTGTTCGTTTGCGGCATTCGGGTCGTTTATGGGGAAATTGGTTCTTCTAGGGTTGATGAGATATATATCTACATCAGAATTCATAGGGGATTTCTTGAAATTCTCTATAACCCTTTCCTGCCACAAAGGACATTTCTGAATACCTCCGGCGAGAAACACCTTGATGGAGTTCGGTGTAAAATCCACTTTTTCCACCGCTGTTACAATTTTAATCATATTACTTGAAATTTAATATAAGTCTATTCCCATTCTTTCTTTTCGTGAATTTTCTAATATTCTGTTCCTTGAAGATTACCGGAATGTTTTCACACATCTCTGTGAAATACGGTTCTTCGTAAGTCTCGCTAACCTGATATTCTTCGATTTTGTTTCTGTATCCGACTATCTCTATGGTCTTCTTTTCAGTATCGAAGATTATTTTCGAAAGTTTGTCCATAGGTCTGTTGATGATGGACTCCTTATCTTTGGCGTAAATCGCAAATGTACCGGTTGCCGAGATTGAAACACGAATATCAGCGTCTATCTTATCCCACTCCTCTGGATAAAGACCGTTTAAAACATAGGCCACATTGTTTTTAATCACATAGGAATTTTCAAGAATATCATCAAAAATATAAAATTCCTTTTTAGCACTCTTACTCATCTTTAATATTTTTAAACACTTTTTAATCTTGAATAATATTCTTCAAAACTTTCGGTCAACAGTAATGCCGGAAGTCCAGCAGGCCATAACATAATTGTTATGAATGCCGGCCAGATGAATGTTCTGTCAACAAGTTTCAAACTCTTCCAAAAATATCTGTATACAATCGGCTTGAAATATGAAGCTATCATTGCATACACAAATCCTATTAAGAAATATTCCATTTTTACAAAGATAATATTTTATCCGTTAAGTTACTAAAATTTCTCGATTCTTCAAAATAATACCCTATCGTTCCATCGGGTAAAATCGGATATATCCCAAGATAGGGGTCGGTTTCCTTCCTCTGTTTAAGGAGTTCTGCAAAATAGCGTCCCGTAGGTATTCTATTTTTATTAGTCTCATTATTATCGACTTCAAAGAACTCATACCATTCTTTACTTAAAGGTCTCCTGTCGTTCTCGTCCCTGCAAGTATTGTATCTTACTTTTCCTCTTTCTGTCCTTTTCATTAGACACACACCGTCCTCTGCGTTGTATATATAGTTTTTAAGAGGTTCGAGTTCCACCTTGTTGTATCTGTTGTTCGCCCAGATTATATCTTTGATTTCCTTTTCGTCAATTTCATTCTCCAAATTGTTGAGATTAGGTTTCTTCGTCTCCCATCTATCCCAAGGAGCTTTCTTTATGAAAGTATCATCACCGGTCTCTATAAATTCCGTCAAAAGCATTTTCTTTGCAAACTCTATGTTCTTGGGGTCGATTTCCTTTTCGTGGAAATGTGAAGTTATTATAAGAGTCATATCAGAACCATCCTTCTTTGTAATTATCTTGTTGAACTGATGTCCTTTGCCTCTGTCGTCTATATAAGTCCATCCGAGTTTCTTCATATCCCTTATGAAATCCGATGTCGGATAGTTTCTCTTTGCTTCGTTTAACGATATAAATTCGTCAAAGTTAAGTATGTTTCCCATTTTTTTCAAATACATTTTATATATTTATGACATCAATTCCAATACAGACTTTCGTATACATCACTGTTGGTTCTTCCTTCGAGAGTTCTCCTGAATGAACCGGGACGACTGTCTATATAGACCTTGTTCTCATAGCAGTCGGAAGGTATCAGATTGTCATCGTCACCCTTTCCGTCATAACTTAAAACGAACTTTATATTCCTTGAATCCAATATTCTCAACTGGTTGAAGAAATCCTCATATCTGACCTTTCCGAAATACCTTCCGCTTCTGGTATTGTCATAGGGAGGGTCGAGATAGAGGAGGTCGTCCTCCACCGCCTCATCCATTATCTCATAGTAGTCACAACATCTGAATGTCACCTCGTTTTCATTGAGAAGTTCACTCCAGTTCATAATGACCGGTTTGAGTATCTTCGGCTTTATTCCGTCACGAGTAAGATGGAATGAAGCGTTGAAGTCAAGACGCTTGTTGTATCTCGGCATTCCGTTGGTACAAGTTCTCGTCAGAAAGAAAAAGAGAACGGGGTCCCTGCTTTCATTGAACTCCCTCCTCACTTCCTCGAAATAACTTCTCTTGGATGTCCTCTCCTTTATGGAATACATTTCCTTCCACATCCTCACATATTCGTTAAACAGACCGTCTGGGTCTTCCTTGATTAACTCCCACAAGTGAATAAGGTCCGGATTGGTATCCGAACACACGAAATCCCGAGCGAATTTCTCTTCGGATACCATCAGTTGATACAGGACAGAACATCCCCCACAGAACGGTTCGTAGTATGTACGGATGTATTCGGGGAAATATGAGACTATCTGTTCACTCTGTATCCTCTTACTTCCTGCCCATTTTACGATTGCTTGGAAATCCATTCTTCAAGACACTTTTCAATATACGAGTGTTTATCTCATCCGTTATGGATTCGACTTCCCTTTCAATCAACTGGTTGCACACCCTTTCGGTTTCTTCTATTTCTTTTTCTGTCAAAGGGCGGTTTCCTATGATATGATAGAAACCTTCTTCGCCATCAATTTCTCCGAACACATAGTGATACGGATTTGTACCTTTTACTATCATTTCATTGATTTTAAATATTTAACATAAATGAAAATCCAGAATATTGAAAAGACGGTACTCTGGATTATATTGAACATCCATACCGATGAGTATTCGTTATAGATATTTACTATCGACCACACCAGCATCAATAAGTTAAAAACTATCAAGGAAATATTCAGCACTTTCATTAGAAACCCATTTTTCTTTTTTCTTCTACAAACTTTTTATCACCACCAAAAAGTTCGGCCAGAGTAATATCATTTTCAGGAACCGGAAGATTATATTTCTCGGCAACCTTTACCGCCTTATCTTTCTTCAGTTTTCCGAAGTCGTATCTCATACGGCATCTTCCGGGACGGAGAAGTGCCTCATCTATATTCTTCTCGTTGGTATTGAAAGTACAGATGAATTTGATTTTTAAGGCGTCCGCCAGAATACCATCCGTCATATTCAACATATCGGCGACCGCTGAACTTCTTGTATTGTTCTTTGTGACAACAAGATTTTCACAATCCTCTATGATAAATACACTATTCTTATTACCAAGAAGAAACGTAACAAAACTCGGATTTGTTATGTCGTTGATAAGGTTTGACGGAATGTAAACGAACTTCTTGTCCTTTCTCATACATTTTATAAGATGTCTTATGTATGTGGTTTTTCCCGTTCCCGCTATTCCGTGAAGAATATACAGTCCGTTATCATCATCCTTTATGCTTCTCATTATTTCCTTATGGATATCGGAGAACCCGTCGTTATAGAGGTCGAAGTCCATATCGTTCTTGATTTTTATATCGAACTCCTCGAGATAGAAACCGTTATCACGGGCGATAATACTGCATTTGACCTTATCATCCTTGTCCATATAATCGGACAAATACTTGTTGATTACATCCTTTATCAACTCAATACCCTTATGTGAATGTAACACAATGGCGTTTTGCCACGAACAACCGTATGATAAGAGAATACCATCTTCACGGTACATTATCCAAGAGGTCATCATTATGTCACCGCCGGCCTGTTCCATAACATCGCCATTATCATCCTCATCTTCGTTATTGTTGGTATAGTGTATCACAAATGTATCGAAACCATTCTTCAGAAGAATTTCATATATTTCCGAAGCCATCTTGCACCTCTCTTTAAAATCACCCTTGCGTATTGAAAAATTACACTGGAATTTAGGATAATAACCGAAAACGGATGAATATATGTTTTCTTCATCTTCCAACGTTCTCCTCATAACCATAGTGTTTTCTATGGTAGTTTCTGTTCCGAATATTTTTATGTCTTTACTCATATTGTTTATTTTTTAAGATAAATGGTCTTTTGAATTTATAACTTCACTCTTTTCAATAAGTTTCATTTTTTTGTAGATAGCGTCTATCCTGAATTTAGTATCCCTTCCTTCACCGTCACGTATCTTGAGTATTTTCAGATAGTAATACGGTATGAACTCACCATCATCGTTCTGTTCACCCATCCTCATCGTATCGGTCTGTATGATACCGAAACAAGTATCGACGGTGTGAAGCAGACCCATAGATTCAGCGACATCCTCCATATTGATGTCGGATTTGTCGAGAGCCGAACGTCCACACTGTGTCGCTGTTATCACGGCAAGGTTGTATTTGACTGCTATGCCTCTGAGGTCTTCCGCTATCTGTTTTATTTTCAGATAAGTACTTTCACTGTTGGGAAGACGGTAGTTGCACATAATGTTTATATAGTCGATTATGATAACATCTATCTTGAACTTACATGCCTCTTCCACCTCCTTTATGTACTTTTCAACATCAAGCACCGTTCCCTGTCCGGTCGGAAATTCTTTCACAAAAAGTTTTCCAAGAGGCATCATCGACATTGTGGTGAGGCCGTTAAGTCTCTTTCTGACCTTGCTCGGGTCGGTAACCATATTGTCATACTCGTCCAGAGTGATGTCAAACAAGTTGGCTCCTATTCTTCTGTTCACTTTCGCCGGTGACATTTCACAGGTAATGTACACCACATTCCTTCCCTTGCGTACAAATTCGGCGGCATCGTTACAGAGATATACGGACTTACCGACATTTGTTGCACCGATATAGCAGGTAAGTGTTTTTAAATCAAGACCGCCATTTGAAATCTTGTTGAAATGTTCCCAAGTGTAAGGCATCTTGTATTCTTCCGAACTTTTATGTGAATTGACATCGAAGAAATCACTTCCCAAATCATTGTCAAAGGAAATCAATGAAGTGCTTGAAACCATCTCGGTCGCCCTATGGACCACATCCACAACATTATCCAGAGATATTTCGGAAGTCTTGATGTACGAAACAGCCTTGACTATGTTGACATTCAGTGCCCTCCATTGTATCCATCCTTCAGTTGTATTTTTCAACCACTCCACATCCAACGAATTTATCTCCACATCATATATTGAACGGATTATATCGGCGGACGGGGCGTTCTCATCTCCCTTCAACAAGGAAATCATCTGTTCACAAGAAGGCGATTCCTTGTATTCCTTGAAGAAAATCTTGGCTGTCAAAGCGACCGCCTGAAGGTCTTCGTTTGTAAAAAAATCCTTACCGATTTGTAGAAGATAACTTGGATGTTTGAGCATATACGCAAAGATGATTTTCTCCTGTTGTATGCTTGTCTTTAATCCCATATCGTCTTTACTATTTTATAAGAGTCCTTACCTATTTTTTCTATATACCCCTCGTTTAACAGAGTGTCTATTATCCTTTCAACCTTCTTGTCTATGATTTCCACATTTGTTTCATCCGGAAAATATGTATTTTCAATTTTCGCTCTGGAAAACAATCTGTCGTCAACGGAGTTGACACAAGAATCATACAGCACGTCAAGAGGTGTAGGATAATTGAACAGTGTCTTGTTGATACCCGTTATGTATCTTATCTGTATCTTATTCTTATCAAGTTGTCTCATAAATCAAATATAACAAAAAAGATTGTGAATTTCACAATCTTTTTATATTTTTATTCCTCGATGAGCTGGGTTTTGATTTGCTCTTCAACATCATTCTCCGTTTCATCTTCCTCGAACAAGTCGTCAACCCTCACTCCTTCTGCATACTTGAACTCCTTTTTTATATACTCGTCGAGTCTTTCGAGTCTTTCCTTGGTGAACGCCTTTGATGTGAAGAGTTCCTTCGGAGTAATCGTCTCACCATTATCAAGACAGAAGTTTCTTGCAGTCTCACTCGGAACGAAATACACCATCTCACCGTCTTTCTTCTGTACCTTTATATAGTCGGGATTAGGTGACTTCTCATACTCTTTCTCGGTGATAAACTTACCTTTCTGAATACCACAACGCTCAAACGAAATATACTCTTCCAGTCCGACATATGGGTTCATACCGTTTACATATGATATATAAAACTTAACAGTGTGTGGAACACAGAATCTATTTTTTTCTGGTTTTGCTGTGACGATGATACCAGTTTGCAGATTATCCGAACCTTCTTTAAGTTTGGCTTTCGTAAGGTTTAAAATTATACTTGCACCATAAACCATTCCGGAATTGTGATTAATTACACCATTTTCTGTAATATAATGTTGTACATCCTCTACTGTCAAATCATAAACCTTAGTAGAACAATTTTCTTTGATACTTTTGATTTTCAATGTCTTCAATTGCATATTCTATATCTTTTTTAATTTTACTAATATTATTGTTTTTATAATAATCATCACCTATACGAATTATTCCTATGATGTCTTTTCTTTTTTCCAATATGATTTTATCCCTTTCTTCATCATATTTTTTATTATGCCAGAAATAACCATCATATTCAAATATTATCATACCGTGTTCACTTTCATAATAACCATCCGACAAAACATATTGTTTATTATAATCTTCTTGTAAAGAAGTGTTTTGGACATTTATCCCGATATGTTCGTGTTTTATACCACAAATATATTCCGAAATATCTTTAAAAAAAGTTATTTCTTCTTTTGATATATATCCATTTTTTTTCCAATACTTTTCGGGATTCTCTTTATATAGTTCTGTCTGTCTTTTAGAATGTTTCTTTATTCTTTCATTATAATCAGTAATATTATCATAATGTTCCAAACACATTCCGTTTAACTTATGAACTTTATTTATAGCCTCCGATTCAGAAAATCCTTTGTTCAACCAATATTGTTTAGACCATTTGCATTTTTTGAGTCTATCATCGTATGTATACTTTTCTATCAATTTAGAATTTCTACTCATTTGTATATCTGTTATTGTTTTATTATATTCAGAGGAATCAATCCCTTTTTTCAGATAATATTCTTTACATAATGGTGAACGACTTTTTTCTTCAAAACTTATTTTTTTATTTATCTCATCAATATCATTCCACCCCATTGATTTCCAATAATCAATAGATAGAATGGAAGAAGATTTTCCGCTTCTCAAAGATTTTAGATATCTACTGATGGCATCAAATTTACTTCTCATTCTATTTGTTTTTGTATTTAAAAACACTTCATAACAAGACCCAATAAGTTCATTATTATTGTTATTGATATTTGGAAATGCTTGTTTTAAATATTCCTTGAATATCCTTATATCGGTTATATCTGAAACTTTATATTTCATAAATTTTATTTTTTAATATTTATGAAAATACAATGAGGTGGAAATGGTCTTCAAATTTTTTTAATTTCACAACCTTCAATCAAATCAGATGCCTTTATCCATTTTGATTCATCCAAAATATCATTTTCACTATCTCCGACAAAAAACCTATGGTCTTTCGAACAAGTGATTTTACTACCATCTTCAAACTCTATTGTCAAAGTATCCTTTTCGAATTCCCAAGTTTTTAAAATTTCCTTTTCACCAACAATTGTTTGTACTTTATCACCAATGACAATATCTTCTATATTTTTCAATGAACTATCGGACATTACAACTTTTGAACCGGGAATTAAACATCCCCCCGATTGAACTGCTGTTGGAACATAAGCATTGACATTTTCATAAATGTGATTCGACAGAGCCATGGTTGCCCCAATAACACCCATTTTCATAGATATTATACGAAATATAGACCTCACCTTTTTGGCTTTTGTCATATCCGCCTTATCACTACCGGTTTTTGCATCATCAATTTCCTTTTCTGTTGGTAAACCACCAAGAGAATCCAATACAAATAAAACTTTTGGAATATCCATACCGGATTCCTTTTTCTCAATAAGAAGGTCTATAACTTGTGTGATTGATGTTCTAAACTGTTCAACACTAGTTGCCGGTTCATATCTGAATTTTGTTGCATCGATTCCAAATTGTTTTAATTGATAAGACTCGATGGCGTTTTCCGAATCATACCAAATAACATAATAATCCTTTTCTATTGCTTCTCTTGCAACATTAAGTAACAAATATGTTTTTCCAACACCACTAACACCAGAAAAAGCGGTTATTCTATTATTTGGAATACCACCAAAAATACTTCCGGTTATAGCTGCATTACACATATAATTACCGACCGGTACATAATCCGTTATTTCCGATACACCGGCACCGTCCGACATCAGACCACCCCATTTGGAGTTTTTCGACATCTCTTTGTTCAAATCATTAAAACTAAATACTCCACTCTGTTTAGCCATATACTAAAAATTATTTTATTATACTCTAAATATAACAAAAATTCATAAATAAAATATAATAAAGATATTCAAACTCTATGAAAGATATGGAAAAAAATATCAACGAATGTGACGGAGTGCCTGGTGGTGCAACACCGGCAAATGTTGGAGGAATGGGTGATATAATGTTACCGGGTTCGGGTTCACCTGGTTCGGGAGATATTCCTCTACCCGGTCCAACCGGAGGAGTATATCTGCAAGTGCAACCCTTCGACCAGTTCATCAAGAAATCAAAATGGAAGAAAAGGAAGAAAAGATTCAAGGGAAAAACCACACCAAACTCTGACATATATTCCTATGTGGATGATTTCAAGACTTATGCAAAAAGAACAGAGAAAAATCTAAATGCTTGATTATGGGTGTATTGTTTAATTTGACACAAGAGTATTTTGGCAAGAAAGTCAGAATTGAGGATAGGGTTATCCATATGGATGGTGTTGAAACCATTGAACACGATTTTATAGACAAGTGTGGAAAACAACAATATGCTTCATACCGTATCAAGGACACATATGTATATTCCGACTATTTTGCACCGGAACCATTAGTGAAACTGGTAAAGACGATTATACAAAGGGATGGAAACGAATGTGACTTGAACTTTATTGACGTGTCCAATGTAAAATCCTTCATGGGGTTGTTCAAGGACTCCGACTTCAACGGGGACATATCGGATTGGGATGTGAAAGAAGCGGTAAGTATGGAAGAAATGTTTATGGGTTCAAAATTTAACGGAGATATTTCCAGATGGAAAACACCTAAATTGAATAGTATGTACCATATGTTTAAAGAATCCCAATTCAACGGAGATATAAGTGAATGGGATGTCTCCAGAGTAAGTAATATGATAGGTTTGTTTGATGGTTCCCCATTTAACCAGGATATTTCAAAATGGAAAACATCCGGTGTGAGACTTATGAATAGTATGTTTGCAGATTGTCCGTTTAATGGAGACATAAGCGAATGGGATGTCAGCGGGGCGACAAGTATGACATTTATGTTTTATAAGAACAAGTCTTTCAACAAAGACATTTCAGAATGGAAAACCGGTAACGTAAATAATATGCAATCTATGTTTAATAAATCTATATTCAACGGAGACATAAGCGAATGGGATGTCAGTGAGGTGACAGATATGAATAATATGTTTTATGACTCTCTTTTCGATAAAGATATATCAAAATGGAAAACCGGTAATGTAAATGATATGAGTGGTATGTTCCATTATTCCCAATTCAACGGAGACATAAGTGAATGGGATGTCGGTAAAGTAAAGGATATGAGCAGTATGTTTTCCCATTCTTCATTCAACGGAGACATAAGTGGATGGAATGTTCAAAATGTGGAAAGTATGAATTATATGTTCGCCGACTCCAGTTTCGATAGAGACATATCCGGATGGAAAACCATAAAAGTGACCAAAATGACAGGTATGTTTTCCAACAGTTCTTTTAATCAAGACATAAGTGGTTGGAATGTGGAAAAAGTAAAGGATGTCTCCTTTATGTTTTTCCGTGCAAAGAAATTTAACAAAGACCTTTCAAGATGGGAGTTTGAAAATCTGGAAAATGTGGATGCGGCATTTTCCCAATCACCACTTCAAGATAATCCACCCAAATGGTATTTGGATTTTTACAAAAAACAACCATAAATAACTTATCAACAAACACAATTTATTATGAACTATTACAATAAAGGATATATGCCGTTGAACGAAAGCAAGAAGGCCGTTGATATACAAGTGGTTTTTCTTAGTTCAAGGGCAGAAAAGACAACAAAGAGTTCAAACTCAATGTTTTTCTTCGAGGATGCCGCAAAGAAAGCGGGTCTCAAAATGGTGACGATAGACCCGAGTTCATCCTCAATAAGAAAGAACAGTGAAGATTCGTACAGCGTCATCGAAGAAAACGGTGGAAGTAAGAAGACATATGTCTTGAAACCATCGAACACGATAGTCGTTCCGAGAAGAACGGTTTTGAAAAACAGTGAATCGAAAGAGTTTATGCAGGACTTACAGACATTCGGTTTCTTCTGTCTGAACACACTTGATTCAATAGAGACTTGTGAAGACAAATTCTTGACATACAAGAAACTCAAAAACTCCGGTGTTCCTACCCCGAAGACAACGGTCATCACATCTTCATCTATGAACAAACTTGAAGACAAGGTTCAGACCATCGGAGGCAAATTCCCGATAGTATGCAAGATACTGAACGGAACACAAGGTGTCGGTGTGTTTATCATCGACTCTATGATGAGTCTCCGTTCAACACTTCAGACCATGTTCAAGATTTCACCGAAGTCCGATATCATCCTTCAGGAGAAGATTGACTCCGACTATGATTTGAGAATACACGTTATGTACAATGGTTTTGAAAGAATGACTTCCGGTCTTGACGGTTTCGAAATAATCGGATGCATGAAGAGAAACCAGCTCGCCGGTGATTTCAGAAGCAACTATTCTCTCGGTTCAACCGCCGAAAAGGGAACATTGACACCGGAACAGGAGAAAATCGCAAAGATGGCTGCAAAGGCTACTGGTTGTCGTTGGTGTGGTGTAGACTTGATTGTATCAGGAACAACAAAGCAGCCTTATGTAATAGAGGTTAACTCATCACCGGGTACAAAAGGTATAACCACCGCCGCCGGTGACGATGTTGTCGGAACTCTGTTCAATATGTTCAAGGACTTCAAGTACACAAAATATGAATCCGAACAGATTGGAAGCTACGAGACAATCACGATAAAGGACATTATAAAGGAGAATCCGAACCTTGATGTTGCAATAAGGTTTGATTCCGACAAGATGTTCACCGAACTTGAATGTTCATCGGTAAATGCAAAGGATGAAGATGTTTCATTTGTATTCAACGGAGTAACATATAACAGAGAACTTGTGGGTTTGAAGAAAAACGAACCTATGGTCGAGTTGAACCTCAAATTCAACGGAACAATATACAAGAACGAACTTGTGATATTGAAACAGATAAACGACAATATCAACAAGAACCATATGGTCGGAGGTTCAAAGCTCATCAACCGTATAGCCAACAACGCCGTCATCATAGACCAGCCGTTCTATCTGACCGACAACACAACGGGTTTTGATGTTCCGAAGAAACCGATAGACGAATCGCTTCTTTTCGAAAGCAAACTGGATATGGCGTTTAAGGTGAGCAAGAACGAAGTGAATCTTATGAACCTCAAGACTATGTTAAACACATTCGTAAGCGGTACGAGAAACGAATATGTGAAGGGAAAGTTCGGAATAGAGGCAACGGATTCAAACAACTGGGAAATCAAGTATAACAACCAGCCTTTCCTTGAGTGTAAAAACACAGACATCAAGTTTATGCACAATTCGTTCCCATATGAAATCGCTTGCAAAATCGCCGGTGTAATAGAGTCAATACTTCCTACGGAAGTCGATATGTCGGTATATCCGGAAAACGAATAACAACAATACCAAATAGAGACTCGAACAAATGAAAAATGGACCGGAGACACCGGTCCATTTTTCATAAATAATGATATGGGATGTAACTGTAATAAAAACGATTCAATTCCTCTTTCTGTAAAAAAGGAAAAGAGGAGAGGCCTTAAAGAGAAGATAAATGAAATAAAGAAACTCTGGAAGGAAAGTAAAACCGTTGAAACATCGGGAAGCGTCACTGTAAACAAAGATGAACTTGGATTCAAATGAACAGAATAAAGACATACGAGGAATTTATAAACGACAATCTGACGGAATCATCAAAGAAGAACGGTAAGGAAGTTATTGGTTTCAAGGAAGTGGTGGAAATTGTCGGTATCGGAAATATGAAGGCGAAATTCGACACCGGTAATACCGCCTATTCGGCAATCATAGTGCAGGACTATTATGAAAAGGACGGCAAGGTGAAGTTTGAAATCAACAAAAAGGAATACGAATATCCCGTTGAAAAGCATGTCAGAATATGGCATCACGGAAAATCTACGGAGAGACCTGTGATAAAGGTTGATTTGATTTTCAACGGAACGACATACAAGGATGAACTTGTTGACTTGAAAATCTCGGATTTGACCGGAACGAAAGATTACAGAAGCAGGATGCTCATTTGCAAGAAGTTTATGGAAAAAGCCAATGTTCTCATTGACCCGAGCAAGGACTTCAAGCTCACCGATAAGAAGGATATCGACAAACCGAAAAAGAAAAAGAAGAAAATAAACGAAGGTCTTGAGGAAAACCCCGTATCTATGACCACAAAAGGTACGAGTGACGCCATAGACATAGATTTCAAGATTGGAAACGATATAATCGGAGGAGCGATTATAACATTTCAGTATATTGACGGAATTATAAGTGAATATTCGGAATCTGTAGATGATTTCGATGAAAAGGTCTTCAGAAAATTCGACAGTAACCAGAAACTATATAACCTTGAAGACTTCTGGATAAACAAGGATTTCAGGGGAAAAGGCTATTCAAAACTCTGTCTTGAAAGAATGATGGAGAAATACGGAGACAAACAAATGGTACTCCGTGCCTTTCCGGATGGAGGTGTAGATGAAGACACCCTTGTAAGAATATATAGTAGACACGGTTTTGTTGTGTTGCAACCCACAATGAACGATGGAACAATAATGGGAAAATTTATAAATAACAAACAACTATAAAAAAGAGTGAGGTTTTCCTCACTCTTTTTTTTTTATTCTTCCTCATCACAATCCTCTTCATCATAGCAGCAATCAAGCGCTTCACTGATTAAAGAGAATTCTTCAAAACCAAGAACTCTATTTTCAGAAACAGAAGCCGGTGTGTATATGGCATGTTCCTCGATAACACCCATAAACCTTTCTTCTGCAAAACATCTGAAAGATTCCTTTTCCATATCGAAATATGTAACAAAACCTTCTCTTGGTGGTCTCTTTGTACCCGACTTTGCGTCAACCGTACCTATGATAGCGGCGATGATTTTTGGATTTCTCGTTCCGAAAGCGATTCTTGTTGAACCGTCCTTTTTTTCAAAAACAAACTTAACTATATCATCACGTAACATTGTTATAAAACTCGATATCGAGACCATTCTTCCTGTTTCTTCCATACTTTAAATTTTATTATATATTATTTATGTTAGAACAAACCCGATGGTTCAATGTTATCTGAAACTTCCATTATTCTTATTTTTTAAGAACATAATCCATAATCTTATCGTCAAGTTTAGGTATGTACCTGACCTCGTATGAACCATCGTCCTTTAACCAGATTAATCTCCTGTCGATTATATTCAGACCTACACTCTCCATCATTTTCTGGTATAAGTTAAATTGAAGTGTGTAATGTGACAAAGCAGTGTCTTTAAAGTCACCCATAGGCGGTTTCATCCTGATGTCGTTCTTCACGGTATATTCCTTTTCGAGTTCCCTGTTGGTTTTCCAGTCACCTATTACAAAACCGCTGTCTTCGGGAAACATCAAGTTCTCTTCATAGAACAGAATGTCGGCTGTTCCACAGATAGGATTTACACCTTCCATATATTTCGTCGAGAGTTTGAACTCCGCTCCCACTACATACAGTCTCTTGCTCGGGTCAAAGTTCATCTCCGTATAGAACTTCACGATTGCATCTTCTTTCGGATATGTGGGAAGCAATGTCTTATATTCCTCAATCCACTGTTTCTTGTTCGCTTCACAGATGAGTTCGGGATGACCCGCCATAACATTCGTATAACTTTCTCCAAACTCGTGTGTCCTTGAACCGGAAATCGTTGACTTCAAGTTTATAAGACGCCAGTTTTTCAATACTTCGTCCTGTGTAAGACCTATCTTTTCTGCATATGCCTTTGACTTTCCATATTCATCGAAAGGCTGTTCGTATTTCTTGATGATATGTGAAACGGGAGTGTATTCCTTTTCACCAATGAAATATTGATGACCTTCCTCAATAAAATTGATGTCACCAAACTTTTCACTCAACATCTGTCTCGTTTCTTCTACTATCTTCATCCTATTTCAATTTTACACCGATACCTTTATCCAAAAAATCCTTTATCTCACATGCTGTCAACGACATCGGCTGATAATCGTGGGAATAGTCGGCTCTTCTGTTTTTTTCCTCTTTAATTCCGAACACTTCACAATATTTAACCATATCCACATCTACGGCAATCTTTCTTTCTCTCATATCTTTCCTATTATCATTTCTTTGTTTATAACTACATATTCAACATCATCCACCTTGATATACAAACCACCGGTATCACAGAAGGCAATCCTCTCCCCGACATTATATTCACCATCGGGAACACCTATACTGTCAATCACCCCCGTGTACGGTGCCGGTATCTCCATTATATTGTCCGACCTTAACGGTTCCGGTAGAATAATACCACCGGTCGATTTATACTCACCGTGGTCTTTGATGACCATAATAACATCATTTACAGCAACAAGTCTCATTTCTTTTCCTTGTATTTCGTATATAATTCCATCATCCTTTCAAGTCTCTTTCCTTCAATGTCATTGTCCTTGAACCATTCCTTGACATATTCGTCCGCCGACTTCCTTTCAACCGAGTTCGTTTCGTCTTCAGTTCGTTCAATCATCATATCATCATCTACGGTATGAATGGTAAATTCCCTGAAATAACCGTTAAGTTCATCGGTAATGGTGTTGAATTTGCATTGAATCACATCACTCCTCTTGACTGTAAGGTCGATATGGCAGTTGTTCCACTCATCCTTCAGGTCACCGATAGTCTTGTCGAGAATTTCATATATTGAAAAATCCTTGTATTTCGGAGAATATGTGTTCTCATAGAAGGTTGTCTTTCCACTCTTTATATCAAGGATGGTGATACCGCAAGCGTCACCTATCTCACCACGCTTCAACTGATACGGAGAACCGACATAATGGACATTCTTATAGTCCTGTTTCTTGTGTATATGTCCGGCGAAAACCACAGACTCCTTGAAATTCTTACTGTCTATCGAATTGGCGGACATAGACCTCGAACCCTTCGTATTCAACAGACAACCGTTGACATCAAGATGACCGAAGATATAATCCACATCCACCGAAGAAAGAAGCTTGTTCTCGTCTTCAAGACTGTTCACCCAAGGGTTAAACAATATTTTCTTTCCGTCTATGACATCGACTTCGGGCTTTCCGTATACTTTTATGTTAGGTATCCTCTCTATTATCCTTATGGATGTTATGTCATTGGACGACTTGTTGTATATGTCGTGGTTTCCTACGATTATGCGTATGTCTTTAAAAATCTCCGAAAGTTTCTCAAATATGTTGATTGTCCTGCATAACGTATTCAACCCCACAGTACTTCTGTTGTCAAAGACATCACCAAGATGAACGAGTATGTCACCATCCTTGTACTCTTTCTTCATCAAAGGTATTACGACATTTTCAAAATATCCACCCAAATCGTCGAGCCATATTTCATCATCGTTCTTATAACCGAAATGGGTATCCGCTAAAAACCAAATTCTACTCATACAAATAAGTGTAGTCTCATTTAAAATATAACAAAAATAAAGGGTGAGAGAATATCTCACCCCTTTTTTGTGCTTCGGTTCTATTAACCGAAAGATACCGGTGAAATGGCAAGTGTTGTCTTTATGCAACTCTCTTCATCGAAAGATGAGATTACCATTCTGTTCGGATAGAACTCAATCGTGTAGGATTTGTCGGTATCAACCCATCCGAAGAACTGCTTGTTGAAGCAAGACAGATAGTCATGCTTTCCACCGAAGTTTTCATAATCGGAGATGTTGAGTTTCTTGCAGTACATCTTTTCACAATTTGAAAATGCCTTGAAAGCGTTTTCTTCATCCTCACGAGCATACTTGAGGATGTCATTGAGTTCAAGACGTACATTCTCATCGGTTGATTCAACTTCCGACATATACACATCGTCACCATTCTTCTGGAAGAAGACACGGCAAGATTCACCATTCAGACCAAAGAGGCTCTTCATATACTTGAACTCGTTCTCACCGATACCGAAAGAGAACTGAATATTGGTTGTATTGTTGAAGATAGCGTTCTTCTTGTCTTCGTCGAGAGTAAGGAAGTCGACTGCTTCGGGGTCTGCACAAGGTACATTTACATAACCTTCTCCGGTATGGATGCAAATCTTTCTTGCAAAGTTGTTATCCTCTATGTCAAATGTTATGTTGACACTTTCACCACCGACAAACTGAAGTACCGACAACAGCTTGCTGGCATCACTGAACTGAATCTTAACAGACTCGTCGCCACATTCATTGACATACTCTTCACAGATTTTAGTCAAATCGGATTCAACCGCCTTCAAACCGCTTCTCTGCTTGTTGTATGCAATTGATTCAAACTCGCTACCCTTCACAGTTGTGAAAATCATTTTGTCCATACTTGAACTTCTCTTGATGAGATTTGTGAAACCCTTGGTCTCAACATTCTTCAAACTTATTTTTCTCATATAACTAAAATTAAAAATTATTTCTTCTGAATTAAATATAACAAAAAATTACCAGAGCTGGAACTTTTTTTCACCCTTTAGTTTATCCAGCCTCCTGTTCGCTATCTTGCAGTACTCCTCACTTATTTCAGTACCGATATATCTCCTGTCAAAGTTTTCACAGACATAACAAGTTGTACCGGCACCCGAAAAAGGGTCGAAGACAATATCGTTCTTATATGTGAAAAGTTTCAATATCCTTTCGACAAGTTCCTCGGGAAACATCGCCGGATGACCGAAATCACTCATCCTGTTTTCCGGAGCGATACTCCATTTGGCGGTGGTCCATTTCTTGAACTCGTCACCGGTTATGTCTATATTCTCCTTTTCACCTTCGTGTTTCGGATTGCTCTTATAGAAATACTCCACATATTCCCAAGTGTATTTCAGATATGGTTTCGATGGACTTTTCCAACTTCCCCAAGCGGTGTATGCACAGTTGTAATTGTTCTTCTCCCACAATATTTCACCACCCCAGATAAGACCGAGTTCGGACAATATACTTGAAACAATATGGTGTGTCGGATAATTTTCGGAGAAAACCGGTTGGACATTCACGAATATCCTTCCACCGTCTTTCAACACTCTTGCACATTCCTTGAATACACTTGTAAGCCATTTTTCATATTCTTTGAAATCCTTCTTATCATCATATACATCATAATCCTTGTCAAAGTTGTATGGAATACTTGTAATGATACAGTCTATTGAAAAATCATCAATATTTTTCATTAAATCTATACAATCACAACAATATATTTTATTCAATTCAATCATATATCTAAATATAACAAAAAAAAGGCAACCTTTTAAGTTGCCTTATGTCATATTAGAAACCTTCTTCATCAAGTTTATCTTTCAAATTGATTTCAAGGTCCCAAATTTTAATATCTTTATAAATTTCGAGTTCAACCTCATCGTCTTTTTGATAACGTCTGTCTTCAGATTCTGTACAAATCGCTTTTACATCCCAACAGTCTTCAAGGTCTTTAAGAGCATAAAGTTTCCAATAAGAATCTGCTGTTTCACCGTGGTTACCCAAATACCTGTTAATTGTAACAGGAATACCTAAATCTTCTTCCGCTTCATCATCAAAATCTACAACACCCCAAGGAATAGGTTCAAAATCCAATTGATTCAAAGATTCTTTTATTTCTGATTTGTTATTTACAAATTCTTCAAAATTTTTTATCATAGCATATAATTTGTTTTCTATATTTATGATTAAAACAAACTGACGACAGATTTTTCATCATCTATCCTTCTTGTCGCTTTCTCGAAGTATTCCCTTTCAAGTTCAAACCCGATGAAATTCCTTTTCTCCCTTATGCAAGCGACTGTGGTTGTACCGCTACCCATACAGTTGTCGAGAACCAAATCACCTTCGTTTGTATATGTCCTTACTAGATATGATATAAGTTCGACGGGTTTCTGTGTGGGGTGGAATGTCCTGCAATGCTCCTTTTCAACATCTATTATGCTTGTCGGATATTTCATTCCGGACAAATCGTCTTCTGCAAGCGAAGCGTCAAATTTACCGTAGCACTGGTTTTTCTGTTCACTCTTGACATTTCCACGAGAATGGTTCTTTGCACCCTTCACCTTCTGTGGATTGTATGTGGGAAGTTTCTTGTAGAAAACAGCGATGTCCTCGTGGTTACGAAGAGGCATCCTGTTTGAATTTAAGAAACCGGTTGCACGGTTTCCTTTTTTCCAGATAAGGTTATACCTCCACATCGAGGGGTTGCTCATCATAAGCTGTGCGGTGAACATACCTTGACAAAACAATACTATTGCACCGTTTTCCTTTATGATACGGTTGTATTGCTCCCATAATTTGTCAAAAGGTATTATCGTGTCCCATCTTGCACTTTCGTTTGTTTTGTTTAAAACATTATAGGGCAAATCACAGATGATACAGTCTATCGAACCGTCATCTATTCCTTTCATACCTTCAAGACAATCTTCGTTATATATTCTATTAAGTTCCAACATACTCTAAATATAACAAAAAAGGGAAGATTTTTTTTTCTTCCCTTTCTTTTTTACCTTTATCTTTTTTAACTCTGCTCTCTTTCTGAATCCTGAAGCATATCGTCAAGAATAAGTTCTTTCCAGTCTTGTTCCGTATTTTCACTTGAAGATATGTAATCTCTCAATGATGTAATCGTGGCGAATGATATTTTACCATACTTTTCCGTATCTGTGTCATATTTACCCGCCATAATTTCCTCCATATATTGCATTACATTTTCAATATTGGAATTTTCCGCCTTTCCTTCTCTTGGAAGAACCCTACAATCATCGGATAGACTGTCGTTTTCAATATCCCTCTTGATTCTTATCTTCAACCATTCCCATACAACATTTGGTCTAGGACTGATATCAATTATCGATATACGTCTTGAAAGACCGCCCCAGTGAGGACCGACAATTCTACTGTTCATAAAATTCGAAATCGTTTCGTTTGTGAGAAAAACTATGAAACCATTAAATGTGAAACGGTTCGGGAAATGTTCCTGTTGTCTCTCTTCTGCATATTCTTCAAACTGTTTTGCAGCCAGAGAACGAAGTTCACTTTCAGACCTAGGTATATAGTCTTCATATCTCGCTTTCTTGGCGGACTCGTTTCTACCCATCTCTCTCACCTTATTGTCTATCCACACCTTTCTATCATAGTCCGATATCGAACCGACTTCAAGATAATACCTCTGGTGTCTGTCAACCTTTCCACCGATTACATTATAATACTCGCTTCCGAGTGAACCGGCGGTACTTCCGGCAGTCAAACCCTTAGCACTCGGAGTGTCTATTTGTCTTGATGATTCATCCGAACTGGTTGCTTGTTTAAGTAAACTTACCTTATCCTGGTCTTCCCATAATGAATTTGTATCATCATATATGATTACCATATCATTATATTTGTAAAGATTCTTATAAACTGTCTGCGCCGTACCGACGGAGTTTAATTTTATATAGTCTATATTTTCACGAGCGTTGGTTTCCGCTATGGCTTGGTTTACAGCGACAGTCTTACCGATACCACCCATACCTGTTACCATAAGGCCTCTATGTGATGACATAATACCTCTCAATTTTTCAGCGGTACCACCTTCACCACCTTTCTTCACATAATTCAACATGGCCTTCATAAACTTCTTCTCACGTTCAAGCCTGCTGTCAAGTTTCTTAACCTCAAGTTCAATCTTACTTTCACTTTCCATAACTTTCCAGAGATGGTCTCTCGAATCGAGATAAACACTGAGTTTTCCGGATTTACCGCCTTCCCAGAACCAACAGTCCCTCATAATCTTTCTACTTGCCATATTGAAACCTTCGTCAAAACCACATAGTATGCAGTGTACAACACCTGTTACCCTTCCGGCGTTTGTCGGGTCAAGTTCACCCTTTGAGGTATAGTATATGGCGTCTTGAACGGTTTTAAAAGGACTACCCTCTTCAAAAGGTTCGGATGTCATATATTTTGAAATGCTTGAATCATCATATTTTTCAAAAAGTTCCAAATATTTAACAACATCCTCCCTGTTAAGTTCGTATGATTCATCTCTCCTTCCACTACTACCAATTTCCGGACCCATAATCTTTCCCACAATTACTTTAGGGGAACCGTCCGTTCTTATGGACACTTCACCGGGCATCAATATGGATTTTGTCGGTCTTGCTTTAAGCGCCTTTGTTCCGGATGCTTCCTCACCCTCTTCCGCTGGAGCGGGTTCTTTCGCTTCAATGATTATATCGGATTTACCATCCATCAATTTGATTGTATTGACAAGTGTATAAATCATAGAAAGGAAACCTAGTTTATTTGTCGATACGGAGAATGTCGGTTTTATTGAGATATTCAAAGGATTCTCTGTAAATAAACCTATTTTCTTTTCCATACCAATCTTCGTCAGTACAAGATAAATATCGTTTTTCTTATTGTAAACCATTGTTGCGTCATTTCCATCGGCGTCAAAGATATAAGGATATACAGTCCAATCCGCTTCGAAATTCTTTCTGATGTGCTTTATGACAATGTTGGTGATTTTAACGAGGTATTTATCATCTGAAATAAATCTCGGTTTTTTAAAATCCGTATTTTCGTCTTCATAATAGTTGTCCCAGAATTCCTTATCAAGAGAACCTCCCGTTTCGATACTTTCCGTAGGAATATACTTCGGGTCAAGCTGACCTTCCGCTTCATTACTCTCAAAAAGGTTTCTGCTATCTGATTTCTTCAAAAATTCACTGAAACTTTCAATCATAATATTTCTATTTTTATTATTTAATGTATTTATGCAAATAAAAAAGGAGACTTAAAAGTCTCCTCATTACCACAACGAACTATCGTTTTCCGGCATATAACTTAAATATAGGCTTTCATATACAATGGCGTTCCGGTTCTTCCCTATCGTTCTCTTGAATGAAGAGTTTCCGCTTTTTATGTACAAATGTTTTTTATAGCACTTCTCCGGAACGGAGTATGTGTTGTCAACACCACCGGACTTACCGTCAAACGACAAGATGAACTTTACATTCTTTTTTGAAACATTTTCAAGAAAACCAAAGAAATATACAAAGTCTATACCCCCGAAATACATACCTTTCGTATTGAAGTACGGCGGGTCCATATAGATGAAGTCACCTTCCTTCACTTCACCGATTATCTCTTCGTATGAACGATGTATGAACTCGACATTGTGCTTTCTCAACTTTTCACTCCATTCATACAATACCGGTTTCAGTATTTCGGGTTTTATTCCGTCCCTCGTTATGTGAAAACCGTTGTTAAACTCACCCTTTCTGTTATATCTGGGCATACCGTTTGTGGTCGTCCTCATTATAAAGAAGAAAACGAGAGGGTCGTGTGTCCTGTTGTATATTTCCCGCTGCTCCTCGAAGAACCTCCTCTTTCTGTCTATGTTGTCATCTCTGTTCAGTTCCTTCCACAGAGTCTCGTATGTCTCGTATATCTCGTCCGGAAAATCCTTCACTTTGTTCCACAGTGATATGAGGTCTCCGTTTATATCCGAACAGACATACCTTTTAACCGGAATGCTTGAGTTTATAAGTCCCATAAGCATAGAACAACCTCCACAAAAAGGTTCATAATATGTGTCTATGCACTGTGGGAAATATTCAAGTATCTCATCGCACTGACTTCTTTTGGAACCACTCCATTTTATTACGGGTTGAAACTTTACCATAATGAAACATTGTTTTGGAGTTTCAAAATCCTGTCATTGGCCACCTTGAAATATTCTTCTTCTATCTCGAACCCGATAAAGTCCCTCTTTGTGTTGATACACGCTACGGCGGTGGTTCCGCTTCCGATACAATTATCAAGAACGAGACCTCCCTCCGGACAATACGACTTTACAAGAAACTCCATCAGTTCGACTGGTTTCTGTGTCGGATGTATCTGGTCCTGTCTTCTCCACTTCTGCGGGAAGTCGAGAACCGTCGATGGATGACGGGTTCCGTTGTTGGTATGTTCAGTTCCCTTTATCCCGAAACCGAGATTGTTTCTCTTGTTCAGAGTATATTTCCTTTTGTAAGGGGTACCCTTCAGCATCTGCGGTTCATAATACGCCGCCGGATGACCGAACACAAGTATCATCTCGTGTTTCTTCATTGGCATAAACTTGGCGGTGAAAGGTGAACCGCACTTCGATTTCTTCCATACCATATCGTATCTGAATAATTTCTCATTCGACAAGGCGAGACGAAAGGCGAACATACCGGTACCGAAGAGGATTATGTTACCCTTCGGTTTTATTATCCTCTCATACTGTTCCCACAGTTTATCCACCGGAAGATTCTTATCCCATTCGAGCGATGTCGTTTGATATGGGAGGTCACAGATGATGCAGTCCACCGAACTGTCATCAATCCGTTTCATACCATCCATACAATCCTCGTTGTAAATTTTGTTTATATCCAGCATTACCAGACAAAAATAAAAAGGTTAGTAAAACATATTATCTCCATAAAGAAAATCCAAGCCTTGTTGTCCACATCGGCGGAGTAGTCTTTATTGTAAACACCGTCAACCTTCATTCCTATGAGTATGAAGACGATATAAGGTATTATGGTACCCGTCACCCCGTGAATACCGGCGGTGGAACAGATATAAATGGTTGTAAGTATAATTGCTATAAGTGAATTTGCATAATGTATCAACCTCGCCGGTCCGTATTTGAAGAACTCCTTTTTCGAAAATTTTTCCTTCAGTTCCCTCAAAAATTCCATAAAACTTTTACGTTCGACGAACTTACCACTTTCACCCTTGCATATATCCGCCTTATAACCGGAAATCTGCTTCGGTCCCGATTTATAACAGCAGGCCGCACCGACCATAAGCAACGAGATGACCACGACAATAGGTATCCATTTCAGACCGTCCGGAGCCTTCTCGAACCACCATATTCCGAAAGGGACACTCGTCATTATAGACCATGCCGCAAACAACCAGTCCCACTTGGAAGGAAGTATATAATAGGTTTCGCTCACTGAAACCGGCACACCATACTTGAACAGTATGAAAATAATGTATGCAAAGCAACATACGATTGAAATAATCGGTAATGAAATCATAATATTTACTTTTTATTTTTTCTTATCAACTTGTTTGTAAATATGGTTACACAGACAGCAATCACACAGGCGAGAAAACATACCAGTCCTGCAATCCAAGTTCCCATTAAAAGATATACTATCAGTCCGAATATGACCGAAAGAAACAACAATACTATAATTAAAGCTATCATCAGAAAAGTTTTATTTCATTATTTATATGATGTATTCTGTCCTCCGCTATCCGGAAATATTTCCCATCGACTTCAAAACCGATAAAATTACGGTTCAAGTTAAGGCAAGCGACACCGGTACTTCCACTACCCATACAACCGTCAAGAACGGTATCACCTTCATTGGAAGACATTTCTATTATCCGTTCCATCAGCTTTACGGGTTTCTGTGTCGGATGTTCGGTCTTTTCCTTCGAGTTGTGGGGAAGGGCGGATATGTCGGTCCACACGTCGGACAGACTGACACCTTCCTTCAACATACCTTCCGTATACTCCTTCCGTTTCGTGTCGGGTTTTATCTTGATGTTGTTGAAGACCGGTTCATCACCACCTTTGACATAATATGCTATCGGTTCATAACCGGAAGCCAAGGCGTGACCCCTCGTATTGTTGAAACCCCTTTTTCTCGCCCAGATGATTATTCTTTTTTCCATAAGATACCTGTCGAGTATATTGCAGATTTTCCTGTTCAGTTGTCTTGATGTAAATAGAAAAACACTCCCACCGGGTTTCAAAACCCTTACATATTGGATGACAAGGGATTCTACCCATTTAAGATAGTCATCCTCGTTCTCCCACTTGTTGTCAAAGTCGGCATCCACCACACCGAAGTAAGGTAAATCACAGACAACACAATCTATTGAATTGTCTTTCAACCTGTTTCTTATTCCGGTTATACAGTCTTCGTTATACAGTTTCATACAATTAAATATAACAAAAACGAGTTTCCATCAAAAAAGAGGTCAATTTAACCTCTTTTTACCACAACGAAATCTCTTCACATCTTCCGTCGAACCTCTCGGTCTGACCGGTCTCCCAGTTCATCACGATGACCGGAATTTCCGTTTCCGGCAGACACATCGTCACACCGTCCATCCTGAAAATGTTCCAGGATATGATTTCCGCCCATTTCTCCACATCTGTGGGTTCTTTACCGAACTTGGCGATAAAACTCTCTATAACGGCGGACAATACATTTCTACGGGCGAGGAACAAGGAATCTTCCTGCCATTCATATCCATAAGTTGATTTGAGGGCGAGTTCAGCCAAACGACACCATTCCTTCTCGTCATCGGTGTGTATCCTCTGCAATTTTCTGTCGAGGAGACCCGTTCTCCTTTCCATCGGTATCTGTTCCCCCGTGGAAGCGTCATATAACGATGTGATAAACGGGGCCTCGCCACAAGTCACCTCAAGGACTTTTCTTTTTATGTAATCGATGTCCGAACCGCTATAACCTTCGTCAAACGAATCGTTCATTCTCTTCACGACATCGTAAGGTGTGAAAACCTCCGCTTTCTCCTTCGTCCTATTCTGTTGTGTTTCCCGATTCTTCAAATATCTCGGAACGACATCATCCGGATTTATGTTCAGTTTTCCTCCCGTGGTTCTTTCGTTCAGAAGAATCTCCGCTATCTTTGTGTCTTTAATTCTTGTAATCATATTATAAAAATAACAAATTACATAAATAAGTTATACAACATAAAAAAGATTATGATTAAGAAATTTGAAGATTTCATAAATGAAGAAATTGGTGGTGTAGTGTCTGGTAAAAATGTCTTTATTATACTTTTAAGAAACGATGATTACCATCAAGAAATATGGAAAGTATCCAATTATAGAAATTATAATTATTCAATATGGAAAAAAGCCGTTGAAGATTTTAAAAACGCCGGTATGGATGATTTGACAAACCTATATCTGCTTCAAATTCCAGAAAATCTTTATAATGAAAATATTGAATTGATAAATAAATTGAAACTAGGTGTCGAATCGGAAGAAAAAGAAGACGAAAGATTTGACATACTCAATATGTTTAGCGACTATGTTATTGAACACGAAGAGGGTGGTAATTTTTAACAAACAAAAAGGAGGTCAATCGACCTCCTTTTGTTTTATACACCTGTCTTTCCTTTTCTTTTCAAAATCAAAATTACTCAAATATACAAGTATTTTTTTAATCCATTCATCATCACATCCGAGTTTCTTCAATAGGATTTCATCCGACTCCACATCCGAATAGTCAATATCGGGAAAAAGTTTCCAAACTTTACTCTTCATATTCCTGTCGTCTTGGCAAATCCAAAGACAGAATTTCAACAGACATCCTTCGATAAGGCGTGCCACATTTTCCGCTGACTTTCTGTCGTGGAAACATATTACGACTTTGGGGACACCGTTGGTCTTGATGAAGTTTATTTCGGAATCCAAATCGAGAACACCAACACCATTCAGTTTCTTCTGTGCAATCCATTCGCCGTTTTCCTTGTAGTTTGCATAACTGACATTCAAGAACCAAGAATAGTTTTTCATTTTCCGAAGGTCTTTCTCCTTATTCCAGTTATAATAGTATTTCTCCCAGTCTCCATACATCGTAACCGTATTGCTCCACATACTGGTTCCCGTGTCCATAATTTCGAAAATCTTCCTCTCGACATCGTTTATGAGAATATTGTCGTAGACATTCAGTTTATCGTCGGTCTGTTTGGAACCTTTTCTACAAAAATATATCGCCGGCTCTGTCATCTGTGTTTCCGAAAAAGTACCCTCGTCCACGATGTATATTTTCTCACACCCGAGATGTTTCAGAAGTTTTCTTTCGTATTTCATCTTGAAATCATACAGACATTTAGAAGGCATTACAAAACACAGAAACTTATCAAAAACAGAAACGGAAGACTCTATTATTTTAAAATGAAGTCTTCTGCTACCTATCTTGTCCCTTCCATATGGAGGATTACCGACTACAACGTCAAATTTCATATTATAAAAATAACAAATTACATAAATAACATATATAAACTATATTGTTATGATTTTAAAGTTTGACGATTTCATAAACAGTCAGAAGTGCAACGAATCATTCGACCCTTCGATGGTGCAGATAATGGCGATGCTGCTTGCAATGTCAATACCCGCACTACCATTGATTTTCCGTAAGAACATAAAGAAGATAATCAACGGATTCTATAGGGAGGACGAATACTTCAGTGTAGCATATACATTCTCCAAGCTCATATTCAAGTACAAGGATAAGATAATGGAGACCGACAAATATCCGATGCTGAAGAACATCATCAACGGAAACATATGGAAAAAACGTTATCTGAAAAGCAACAAATACTATAAGAGCTGGAAAGGCAAATCCTTGAGAAACGGTGACTTATACAGCACCATAACCACCGAAGGACTTGACGACGAAGTGAAGGAACTTATGTCACACGAAGACTATATGTCATTCGTATCATGCCGTCACTCGACATTCAAGACCGCTATGGACATAAAGTACAACTTGAATGAAAGTTTAGGTACGTCCAAAAACGGTGTTTCTGATACGGATATGATTATAATGCTCTTCACAATCGGACAGGCGGCGTTTCTGCTCGATGGCGGAAGTATGGATGTTCTGAAAAACCTTCTGAAAAGAAACAAGAAATGCAAGGAATGTTTTGACGGAATGAAAAACATACTCCACAGATATGAAGCGGATTTCTCCAAGAACTTGATTTCCAAGATAAGTAAGACTATGGATTTGGACAAGGCACAAAAAACACTAGATGACTTGAACAAAGGATGTGAAGACATAATGTCAGAAAAGGACTTCAAGGATTTCACCGGTATGGTCGAAGGACTACGTGACGCTATGGAACGCATTGACGATGAACAGAATATGGAGAGTACGGACATCGCCGATATGGACAAAGATGATTTGGATGAAATATTCGATAAATAACATATAGAAAAAGGAGGTCAGACGACCTCCTTTTTTATTGAAGTTGTTCCCTTTTTATTTCCTTCCCACAATGTTCACAGTAATAAACCTTATATGTGTGATGAATTTTACACTTGGATGGTTCTGTCGGATTTCCATTCTCATCCAGATATTCCTCCTCATATGACATCCTGAAATACTTATTGCAGTTATGATAGAGTTTCTTTGGTAATTCGAACTCATCGTTTATAAAGAGAAGGATGACCATTCCCCACGACATGAACAGCGTGAGGAGAATGCTGGTGAAAAGATAGATTTTCGGATGATAATAGCACTTATACTCACGAAGTTCCTTGTCACCAAGGAAAGCGAGGACTATCCCCGATATCCAAAAAATGATAAATAGAAGTAATTTCATATTCTTATTTTTTATAATTTTAACAATTTCTTGTACTCCCTTATCTCATCCTTTGTGGCGGGACGGAACAGCATACCGACCGAAGCCTTCTCGGAGTGATGGTCATCATACATACAACGGTCTTTGTGACACTTGTAAATCTTTCCTTCCGTGAAAGACGAACCCGTTTTGTGCCAGTCCATTATGCACATATAATAACGGTCTTTCTTTACTGTGACTACTTCATTCATATATTTTTTTTTACAAAGATACTATTTTTTTCGTGACAATCTAAAATCACAGTTGTTTCAGAACCTCCTCGACGACGATTCTGATTCCGTCGTCCATTCCACACAGGTCGGACAGATGTCCTTCGGCGTCCCACACCTCGTCCGGGTCGTTGTTCCAGGATTCCTCTATGGAACCGGACTCACTGAAATAGTAGTTATAAATTTCGGTGTATACGAGCGGGAAATAGTTTCTGACACTCTCCATCACCTTGGAGAACTCCCTTCCATCAAGTTCGTTGAGTTGTTTCATAAATTCGGGTTTATATAAACTAAAGATAACAAAAAACGGAAACCTCTGTGGTTTCCGTTTGTGGGGTTATTCATCTTCGTCGGTCTCAACATCGTAACTGGTGTAGTTTCTCACGACGTCGTTCCTGTTTTTCGAAAAATCAAAGTGTCTCAAGTATTCCATCGTCTTCTCAATTTCGTCCGGTGTGAACCCACAGGAAGCGAGGAGTTCCTCGTCGGTATGTATGTTCGTGTAGTCGAGGTCTGGGACGTATTTGAACTGTGATTTAACAATATATTGTCTAATCTGTGTCAACCATAAACTATATCTTAACACAAACCCATTTTTCATAAGGTTTT
>Ga0310690_10000875_pt1 | contig 58850 bp, 59 predicted proteins | sample AusTroGonzalo_MG_2_FD_207661 | JGI IMG/M metagenome (GOLD analysis project Ga0310690, IMG submission 207661) | Bovine rumen microbial communities from tropical cattle in Woodstock, Queensland, Australia - Gonzalo_04 (v2) (version 2) | ecosystem: Host-associated > Mammals > Digestive system >... | reverse complement strand
AAGATAATCCTGTCAAATCCTTTGATGTCCTTTGCTTGCTTGTAATCAATGGCCTCTATTCCTGTGGTTTCCGACAGATGCTCGGCATAGCGTTTCGTGGAACCGTATTGGCTACCGTAAATGACAAGTGTTTTCATGGCTGCAAAGTTACAAAAAAAGCCGCAGTTCGAAGACCACGGTTTGAAGTTCCTGCTATTAAAAGAATTATTCTATCGGTATCTGGATTACTGTCAACCATTCTTTTAATTACAATGTTTAACGAAGCATAAGAATATGGCCAAACTATCCGGATCCGTCTTGAACATGTACTCAGGATGCCATTGGACGGCCCAGACAAAACGCTTGCCTGCCATTTGTACCGCTTCGATGATGCCGTCAGGAGCGACAGCCGTCATTTCCAAATTCTCGCCGAGGTCTTTGGCGGCTTGGTGGTGCAGCGTGTTCACTTCAAGGGTTTCTTTGCCCAACAGCGTACTGAGGTCACCGCTCAACGTGACTGTATGTGTTGGGGCGCCATAAGGTTTGCCTTGTCGGTGGACAATCTCCGAAGGATGCTGGGAGGGGAGGTCCTGCCAAAGCGTACCACCCAGAAACACATTGATGAACTGAAGGCCACGGCAGATTCCTAATATGGCCTTGTCGGATGGCAAGGCTTTCGATAGCAGCAACGTTTCCAACTTGTCACGTTCCGGACACGAACCGACATCCTGACCGCCTGTAAACAAGAATCCATCGCAGGTCTCCACGATACGGTCTGCATCCTTTTCACTCATTTCAAGAGGCAAAACGACGGGAATGCCGCCAGCAGCCCTGATGCCGTCTAAATAATCCGGCAGCATCCAAATACTTTTGCGCTCCGCATCCCAAAGCGGCGTAACGCCGATGATTGGTGATTGTTTCATTTCTTCTTGTTTTTGGCTCGTACAATCTCGTAGGAATTGGTAACCAGTTCTTTTAATAGTTCGGTTTCAATGACTTGCACTTCCAAACCTATCCAATACTTGGCGTTGAAGTGGTTGTCGGGTGGGCATATCCCTTTGGCGTTTTCTAGAAGCTCGGGGATGCGCTCGGCTTGGCATTTCACGATGACGGTCTTGAAATCGTCGATGTCGCAATAACAAAACGTGTGACCGTTGACATAAAAGGCCAGTACCGAGTCGCCTCCAGGCATCTTGGCGAAGGGCAACTTTTCCTCAACATCGCCTAATGAAAGGCAGTATTCACGAAAGTCTTCGATATTCATGGTTGCAAAAGTACAAAAAAAAGCCGCAGCCCGAGGGCCACGGCTTAAATCAATTTGGAAGTCAATAGCGTTAATTCATCAACCTGCTCTCGCCCCAAGTGTACTGCGGATAAGCCTTCTTGAGGTCGTTGTAGGAGTCCTTCACATTGCTGCCTCCGCTGGTGGCGAAGACGTTGAGGGTCTTACCGCTTAAATCGTGGGCCTCGATGAAAGTGTTGACGATAGTAGGTGCGGTGTACCACCACACAGGGAAGCCGATCCACACTACATCATAATCTGCGATTTTCTCGCAACGCCCTTTGATGGCGGGACGCGAAGTCTTGTCCTGCATCTCGATGGTCGAGCGGGAAGTCTTGTCACGCCAATCGAGGTCAGCGGCAGAGTAGGGGACTTCGGGAGTAATTTCGTAAAGGTCGGCATTGAACTCTTTCGCCAGCTTTTGTGCAGCGGCCTTAGTGGTTCCCGTGGCTGAGAAGTAAACTACCAGTGTTTTCATTTCTTTGTTCTCCTTTTTGTTGTTCTGTGCGCAAGCCGTCAGTATCAGACAGCAAGCGGCAATAATTAATGTGATGCGTTTCATAAGGTGTTATTTGTCAATGTTCACGATGGTGTATTTGCGGCTGCCGAGGCCGATGGCTTCAGCGTGCTCGATGGTGTGGACACCATGCTGCTTGTCGATGCGATGAAGTAAATCGGTGGGGTCGTTGGTAGCTGTCACATCCTGGTTGTTGATGATATCGACACATGCTTGGTCTAAGGCCACAGGGTCGGTGGAGGCGAGGATGCCATAGTCTTCGAGTTTCACGGGAGCTGGATGGTCCACACAGTCGCAGTCGATGCTCATGTTGTTCATCACGTTGATGTAGATGATGCCATCCTTCTTCTCGAAATAGTCTACCACAGCCTGTGCAGCAGCAGCCATGCTCTCGAGGAAGCCTTCTTGGTCGCCGATGTATTCTCGTGTCCAGAGCTTGTTCATGTCAAGCACTTCCATCTTGCCAGCGGAGTGGATATAGGCCTTTCCGTTGGCGCTGGCGCAGCCGATGCTGAGGTTTTTCAGTGCGCCGCCGTAGCCGCCCATGGGGTGACCCTTGAAGTGGTTGAGGGCAATCATAAAGTCATAGTTGGCCATGTGGTCGCCCACGATGTCGTACTTGATGTGCGTCGAATCCTGCACGGGGATGCGCATCTCGCCCTCCTCGTCCATGATGTCGACCTTGAACAAGGGAGTAAAACCATGTCGTTCAATAACCTTCCAGTGGTTGGCTGAATTGTTGCGATCGTCCTGCTCTTCGCCAGGTCCGTTGCCGTATGCGGTGTTGCACTCCACGATGGTGCCATCCACCTCAAAAACTAAGTCCTTGATGAGTTCAGGCTTCAAATAATTGGGGTTACTGCCTTCACCGGTGCTCATCTTGATGGCCACGCGCCCTTTGACGGGAACGCCCAGTGCTTTGTAGATGTTGACCAACCCTTCAGGGCTGATGTTTTTGGTCAGATAAACGACCGATTCCTTTTGTTCGTTTTGGGTTTTTTCCATATTGTCAGTGATTTGATTGTTATTGGCTTTTCCTGAGCAGCCCGAGGCAAAAAGCAGGGTTACGACTGCGAAGATAAGGTTTTTTGCTTTCATAATAATCTGTTTTTTTGATATTTACTGCAAAGATACAAAAAAAACCGCAATATGGAATTTGCCCATTTTGCGGTTTTTTGCATCATTTGTTATGATGGTTTTATCTCATGAACCTATCGTTCATCTCAAAGGTATTGTCACCCCATTATTTCACCACGATCTTTTGGGTCCGAACCGTGTCGCCATTGATGAGGCGTAACACGTAAACACCAGGTTTAAAGGTGAGAATTGAGAGGTGAGAGGTGAGAGGTAAATCTTCTTTAGAAAACACGTTTCTTCCGAGAATATCGAACATTTGAAGCATTCCAGTGCCATTGATGATGAAACTGCCTTTGTTACCGTAGATGGCACCACTAACGTTGGAAGGGGGATTGGGGACGTTGAGGCTGCCGCTTTGTTCACTTTGTCCGTAAATGGTCAGGTCATATGCATTAATATTAATGGGGTTGCCGTTGACGGTCATAGTCATGTCGTGTGCCGTTCTCGTCGATGTAGTAGGTCTCTACGGTTTCTGCCCACGCCATTGCGCAGGCCAACACAAGCGCGACCGTAATGACCGACCGCATGAGTCTTTGTTTCAGGATGGTTAATCTTTCCATTTTTTATGTGTTATTTTTGTTTGCAAAAAGAAGCGGCAAAAGTATAAAAAAGATGGTTTGGCTATCAAATTATTATCTATTTTTGCATTATCTCATATCCTATTGAGCATGACGCCTTTACGCTACATAATACTACTCTTGCTACTGTCGTGCCTTTTGTGTTTGTCCACTTCTGCACAAACAGACGCGAATATCCCATCGTATGACCATTGGAACAAACTGTCAAGCGAACAGCTCATTCAAAAGGGCGAGTATTACCGCAACGAAGCATTCATGCCAGACAGTGCCTTGGTTTGTTTCTCGATTGTCGCCAACCGCTACTATCAAGGACATCAAAACCGTGATGACATTGACCATTCCATCGAGGCCATGACTCATATCGCATGGCTTTATATGCAGGATTTCTATGACTACACCAAGGCCGTTTCATACAACCTTCGCGCCCAAGAGTTGGCTGAGAAGCACCAGTGTTACGGATACATGCCTTTCATTATCAACAACAACGCGAACATTAGGGAATTGACTGGCTTTTACGAGAATAGCGAGGATTTCGATATGGAAGTGGTGACTATGCAGAAGCAAGCTTTTTCGATGGCTTTGGAGCAGGAACAATGGTATGCGCTTTATACCTCTTTCATTAATTTGGCCATGAGGACCACTTTTGAAGGCAAAGAGGAATTGATTAAGGATGAGATAGATACTATCAGAAATCTGTATCCACCTGACCTGGCTACCCATTTCAAATATGCCCGTTGCCTTGCCGAGGGCATTCAAGCCAAACACGAGCAATATATGGATAGTGCTGTCATTTGTTTCAATCGCTTACTGGACATTGCTCAAGAGCATGACAATCCAAGGCAACAGGCCTTGTGTAGCATCATTGCCAACGATTTTCTCTTTCTCTGTTATGGCGAGATGGAGGAACACGAAAAAGCCTTTGCTGTGCTCAAAGCCAATGAAACCCTGGCCATGAATTCAAATCAACAATTGCACTTGCTTGATGCCTATAGGAATCTGACTGGCTTCTATCAGTTTATGAACGACGAGGAGATGGCCGAACACTATAGGACTCTCTTTTTGGAAAGTGAAGTAGAAATGCTGACTCACCAAAGGTTGAGTAGTGCCAACGAAGCCCAGTTTCTGTTTCAACTGAACAAGAAAAACGAAGAGGTGCGAGAAATGGCCTATCGGGAAAAAATGAAGAACCGAATGCTCATAGGCGCCATTGTTTTCTTAGTCATTTTAATATTTCTGCTTGCGTTGCTTTTCATCAATTATCGCAAAGTTCAGGAACAAAACCGGAGTCTTTACGCCAAATCGCTGGAGATGATCCGCGCCGATGAAGAAAAACGGGAACTCATTGAACGGACTCACACCATGGATGAGGATAAGATGAGCGACTTGATGCAACGGATATTCATCATCATGGAGACAAGCGATGAGATCTATTCACCCGACTTCTCGCTACCGAGGCTGTCGGAATTGGTCGGTGACAAGCGAAACAATGTTTCGGAAGCCATCAACCAACGGTACAAGAACAACTTTAACGGCTTACTAAACGAATACCGAATCAAGGAGGCCTGTCGCCGCTTCAACGATCCAGATCAATATGGCAATTTCACCGTCGAGGCTATCGGACAAAGCGTAGGGTTTAAGTCACGGTCGGCTTTTTCGACTATCTTCAAACAGATTGTGGGATTGACACCATCGGCTTATTTGCATCAAGTTCGTTCGAATCTACCTTTGCGAACATAGTTCAACCCAAAAATGCCATCTACTTTTCTTCATTGAAGTAGTTTTGCATCAAAGTTTCACTAAAAATTCAAAGTCATGAAGAAAAGTTTACTAGTTCTTTTTGCCATTGCATTTGCCATGGGTGCATTTGCACAAACACCTAACCTCATCACCGAAACGCCCGAAGGCGAGTTCCATTCCTTCACACGTAACACCTATTATGTGTATTGGGACATGAACTGGACGGCAAGGATGACCGATGGTGAAATCAACGTCGTCACCAATGGCGATATGGCATACATTCAAAACCCTCTGTATTATTGTCACCTGAATGATACCTGGGTTTATGGAAGTTATGATGCCACTACAGGAATTATCACCGTGCCTACAGGTCAATATCTCTCATGGTACCCTTACGACAATTACGGCGAAATGTTGATGTGGGGTGAGACCTATATCTACGAAGCGAAAGGGGAGAGGGAGTATTATCTGGGCGACACCATCTATAGCAATGTCGAAAGCATCCAATTCCAGATCCGTGACAACAACCTCTATCTGCTTGGTGCTGTTGGTGAGGTTGAGGCAGAGTACCCCTATTTTTACAATGTGATAGGAATGGCAGCCTCGTATGACGACGATGTTTTTCTTCTTGCCGTCGAGACCGTCTTGAGCGAAGGTCAGCCTATCGGCATTGGTGGCGGCACCTTTGAGCCTGTTGTTCCTGCCAATCCGACAGCCGACGAATGGCATGATTGTGGCGACGAAAGTGGACAGAGTTACTTTGCCTTCACACTGCCTTCAACAGATATCAATGGCAACCCCTTGGATATGCATAATGTCAGTTACCGCATCTATACGGATGACGACCAATTGTTTACTTTCGATGCTGAGACCTACTGGCTCGATATTTCTGAAGATATGACGGAAGTCCCTTATTGGCTGTGGAGCAACGGCTTGGACTTCTGGGAAAACAAGGTGTTCTTCTATAGAACAAACATGGGTGACAATCCATTATTCACCAATCATATTGGCATTCAGGTTGTTTACACAATGAGCGGAGAGACCAACGTTTCCGACATAATATATCTTGGTGCCGAAGCTGTTAAAGAAGACTTCAGCACCAAGACTATCGCCGATATTCGGTATTACAGTGTAACAGGCCAGGAGATGCAACATCCACAAGGCTTGACCATCGAAGTAACTACTTATACTGATGGCACCAGAAAGGCCTTGAAGGTATTGAAGTAGATAATGAAAGTTGGCCTATTTCAGCATTTCCTCAATAGCCGGCTCCAGCATTTCGGGTGAGACCATCGGCTCGAAACGAAGGATGGTCTTGCCGTCCTTGGAAACCAAGAATTTGCCGAAGTTCCAACGAATGGCATCGCCTTGGTCGAAGCCCGTGCCAGTCTTTTGATGAATCCCGTCAAGCAAGGTTGCAAACTCCTCAGTGCCTTCAGGATAACCTTGGAAAGGTGCTTGTTCCTTGAGGTAAGTATAGAGAGGACTTTCATTCTCTCCGTTGACATCGATCTTATCGAACAGAGGGAAGGTGACGTTGTAAGTCAGCGAGCAGAAGCTTTGAATCTCATCGTTGGCACCAGGCTCTTGGCCGAGGAATTGGTTGCAAGGGAAGGCCAGAATCTCCAGACCTTGGTCCTTGTATTTCTGATAAAGAGCTTCCAGGCCTTCGTACTGCGGATAATGCTTTTTTCATTTTGAGTTGGATTGATTACATTATTTCGATGAGGAAATTCTCATAACCGAGTTTGTCGATGTAGTTGAGATATATTTTTATATCGCAAGCGATATTTCAAAAAAATTGAAAAAACACAAAAATTTATATTGTTTTCGATAATCTATCAATCAACGCTTTATGTTGTGGGTATTGGTTTGTAAGGTCAGATTTCTTTGCCAATTCAAAGTTTTCAAAGGTGAAGGCAGGAGCCACGGCGCAACCTACGAGAGAGAATCCTTTTTTGCCTGGCAATTCCGCGGCAAACCACTGCTCCGGCTCAATGACGACTTGCATTTCGGCATCGGCTGACAGATGGTGGGTTGTCAATTCACCGTTGGGAGCGATAACATAGATGTCGAGTGGATCACCAGCATGGTAATACCATATCTCAACCACATCGTGCAAACGATGAAAGGCTGAAAAATCCTCATCGCAGAGCATGTAATAGATCGTGGAAATCCGTTTTTTACCATTTTCGTCATTGCCATACACCTGACGGTACCAGCCGCCTTCGGGGTGGGGTGCAAGGTCAAGTTTCTTGATGAATTCTTTAGCTTTCATAATGGGTCATTTCGTGGTTATACTTATTTCTTATATCCGCTGTTTTGCTTCGTAATACGCCCGACAACATGGCCACGCCCTCTTCAATAAAAACGTATGGAAGGTACTTGGCGTGTTGTCCGCATCCACTCTTTAAGGTGCCAAATTGGCACCTTAAAGAGTCATATTCCTCATGTGATATATTCAGAATACAATACAGGTGATTTTGGCGGTAATTTATCTTCAGTAAGTAAACGTTGTTTCATTTCGCTTATTTACATTTTTCTCCTATTATTTTTGAAATTTGTTCAGCTGTCTCACATCCTTTTGCTAACAAATCTTCCATTGAATAGTCAACCTTAACGGGCACTATAGGTTTATATAGTTTGTCAATAGCCTTTTGCGCCAGTTCCGCAAAGAAGAGCGACAAAGTCAGTTTCAATGCATCCAAGTCTTCCTTCGTGGTGACATTGGCAGCCGCGTTCATCAGTTCCAATTGTGCCATTTCCGAGTAACTCTTTTCCTTTATTGATCAGGAAATACACGATCTTATTCCACCTAGCATAAGCAATAATATGATAAGTATCACTAAAACAAAGCCAAGCACCGAACAACCTATTTTTTTACTCTCCTTGTCTTCTTCTTTAAGTATTGCTAATGATCCCATTCCACCTAAAGAGCAGATGGCAAGGAAAAGTATTACCATTATTAAAGATATTAGTATTGCCATATCCTCGAATTTGAAATGGGGAAAAACAAAGCCAATCCTAATTCGGTACCGAAATCAGCGGCATGTCCAACACGACAGAAATTCTTGCCAATGTGGATAGCGTAAAGTTGTGACCGCCTCCAAGCCAGCGCGATACCGCAGCGGCAGAAGTGCCGAGACGCTTGGCAAGTTCTTTCTGCGTCATGCCCTTGGCTTTCAGCGCATCGTCAATCTCGTCGGCAATATGGAAAGACCATTCCATTTGCTGCCTTAAATCCTTTGGGGAGGCTGCCAATGCCTCATGGAAATGCTTTGCCCCTGATACATCTTGTTTCATAGGTCGTATTCTTTATCGTCAACACCAATTATTTCTGTTTTTTCAATGCGAACAATGCCTTTTTTGATGTCCGCTTTGAGCAATGCGTCGAGTTTCTGAAGACTGATGACATAACCGTTAAGTGTATCATCTTCTTCGTGGGTGCGTGTGGATTTTACGCCGCCATTGCCGACAATCAACACGCTATCAGACAAGCGAAGGCAATAGAGGCGCAATGAATTCTTATAGACAGGCAGCGCCACCACATTGTCACCGACCTTGCCCTCATAGCGGAAATTCCGTTCCGTAAATCCTCGTACATTCATCATTAAATCAATTTGATTGAGGATTTGCTGAAGGTCGCTGCTGCGTTCCGCATCATTGATGAATTTGGCGTAGAAATTGTCGAATTCCGACATACCCTCGCCTTCAAAGATAATGGTGAACAATCCTGCTTTTTCGGTTTGCTCTACTGATAGTATTGTTGCTTTTGTCATTGGTTCTATTTTTTATCGATGCAAAAATACAACAATTTTCGAAACGATTACCTTTTAAGGCAATTTTTTCTTGAATATTACGATTTAGAATCACTTTATCCCCCCCACAAACCGCCTTAAAAAGACTAATCCCGCTCTGCTGTTTCTCCAACCAGTCGGCCGTCTGTTGCAGCTGTGCGTCGAGCCAGGCACTCTGGGCGATGAGCACCTCCAAATAACTGGTGTTGGCATACTGCATGGTCAAGCGACTGTTCTCGTAGGCATGTCGGGCGGCTTCCACCTGCTTGGTGCGTGCCTCCTCACGGGTGCTGCAAGCTTGACAGTCGGCTAGTGCGTCACGCACCTCGCCACCTGCCACAAGTAAGGCCTTCTCGAAGGCAATCTGTGCTTGTTCCTGCTGTGATTGCGCCACGCTCAGGTTGGCTTTCAGTCGCCCTTGGGCAAATAAGGGCTGTGTCAGCGAGCTGATGGCATTAAGCAGCATCTGGTAGGGATTGATGGTCACACCGTTGTTGTTGGTCCACCCATCGGTGCCCTACTGCCGTTGTTGTCCGCATTTGTGTATCTTACCACGGCGACCATAATCCGCAGTTTCGGAGCAGCGACCCTCTTGAACGGCTTCATCCTCGTCCTCTTTCTGATAGCGGGCGAAGCCGACACCACCTTCATTATCGGCATCATTGCATTGACCACACTTGCCGAACTCATCCGCTACTTCTGTAAGTACGACACGCTAAAAGGCATCCGTTGGAGCTTCGTTCCCTTCGTCCTCTCGTTCTTCGCCTACACGCTTCACTGGTGGACCGACACCGAAGGCTCGCTGGCAGCAGCCGTGGCTGAAATGCGTCCCGGTTACGACGAGCTGATGAAGCCCGTCATCGACAACATCCCTATGCTGATTGTCGCCATCGTATTGACCACCCCCGTCGCCATCCTCGCCATGCGCCTGGCGGAGCGGGCACTGAAAAATCAGACAGCATTATTGAAACAATAACTCGTATTAAATATGGAATTAAAAATAGGTGACATTCAAGAAACGGCGCTGATAACCCTAGCCATCAGAGCCAGCGAGACGGCGCGCCCGTATGCCAGAATCAAGGACGATCTGGCAAAAAGGAAATCAAAGCCTGAACTTCACGAGCACTCCCTATCGTGGCAATGGCAATCAAGCGTCTCAGGTTCGAGTGTGGCATGACTGATGCCGTGATCGGCAAGGACGTGTTTGAGCCGTTCTGAAACCTCTGGCCAATGGCTGAGGTCATCAACCACCACATGCGCCGTGAGTGCCGTCTCGGTGGTACTGATAGCCCAAACGTGGATGTGGTGGGTGCATTTTACGTGTTCTTCGTTCGCCATGAGCTGTTCTATTTCATGGATTTCAACTCCATCGGGGATGCCGTCCACAGCAAGCCTGAGGCTGTCGGAAAGCAACTCCCAAGTTGAAATGAGTATGACAACGGCAATGACGAGCGAAACAATAGGGTCAATGACCGTCCAGCCCGTGTAATGGATGACGATACCGCTGATGACCACGCCGACGGACACCAGAGTGTCGGCGGCCATGTGCAGAAAGGCACCGCGTACATTGAGGTCGTTCTTCTGTCCACGCATGAGCAGTAGGGCAGTGGCACCGTTGATGAAGATGCCCACGCCAGCTGTCCACGACACGGCGATGCCGTTCACATCCGTCGGTTCGCTGAATTTATGGATACTCTCAATGACAATGGCTCCGACCGCCACCAGCAAAATCACTGCATTTAGCAGCGAGATAAGGATGGTGGATTTGCGGTAGCCGTAGGTAAAACGTTCATTTCGCTGCACTTTGGCCAAGCGAAAAGCTATTAGCACAAGCACCAAGCTGAACACATCGCTAAGGTTGTGTCCAGCATCACTGAGCAGCGAGAGCGAGTCTTGCCAAAGACCCACGCCGGCCTCAATGAGTACAAACAATCCGTTGAGGATGATGGACAGGATGAAAATGCCGTTCAGCGACTGCACTGGTGCGCTATGATGATGGTGGTGATGATGTTCCATAATGTTTCGTTTAATTATCTGAGGCAAAGTAACGACCTTTTTTGAAACCTTGAAATCCCTATTGATGGGTATTTTGGAATGGTTACATCATCACATATCATGAATAAAAGGTTTTGAGACACCTCACTTCACCATCTCTTGATACATCTTAAACAGTTCCGCAACACATTCGCTTTCTTGGATAGTTGACTTCACAGGAAATCCGTATGCCTGCATCACGGCTTTGTCGTTCTCTAGATGAGCTTTGCGAAGCTCGATAGGCATGAGCGTCTCATCATACAAGTCAGCGACTTTTGTACTTCAGTTGGGTTGGGCCAAGGGAAGTTGTTATAGACATCGTTTATGGTGTAGCTATAATCGCTTTTAAGTCGACAACAAATAGTGCGCATCCATGCCATATGCACAACACTTTCAAGAATTCCAAAGTGGTACAGGGTCCCCTCAGGCATTATTCTTACTTTGTCACTACAAAGTACGCCGTCGTCCATATATCCCATTGGAATGTATCTTCTTCTCTGCGAAGAAACTTGTGGTATATAGAGCCAAACGGGGATGTCCAGAATAGGAAGCAACCTCACCAAACAAACGATGACAAAAACAACATCCGCAATCGTGTCCAAGTTGGCACCCAACTCGCTTGCCGTATGAGTCCGTCTCGCGACCCAGCCATCCAAAATATCGGAAACTCCGGCAGTGAGGTACAAGGCGTAGAAAGTCGGCGAAAACTGGACAAAACAACAAGGCGATGCTACAGAGCATCCGAATAATCGTTATGCAGTTGGCGAGTGCTTTCATAACTATTGTTTATTCGTAACCCAATTGTCCCGGTAGGCGAAGTTTCTCTTTATATGGAAAAGTAGCTTCATATGCCTCGAAAGACTCAGGGTTCTCGTCGGCCACGAAATAGCCTTTGGGCGGGCAATAGGTGCCTTCGCGATCGCCCCAGTAGCCAGGGATGAGCTCTTGGGCAAGGAAATAAGGTACCTCTGACTCTCGCGGCTCGGCGTGATAGTGCATCTTCAACTTGCTGGCAAGGTCGAAACCCGCATGCTTGTAGAAATCTATATTTCCCTCCATTTGTAATAGACCTATGTCCATTTCTTTAGCTTTTTCCAGTGCATAATTCAGGAGTTTCAGCCCATATCCCTTGCGTTTGTAGTCAGGGGCGATGCTGATGGGACCGAAGGTCCACGAAGGGAAGTGGCCGCCGTCATCAAGGATGATTTCTGCTTTCGAAAACATCACATGACCGATAATGCGACCATTTTCCTCCATCACCAAATCCAATTCCGAAATAAAGTCGGGGTTGTTTCTATATTGGTTGAGAACATAATGCTCCGTGCATCCAGGACGATAGACGTTCCAAAACGCCTCGCGTGTCAGGTTCTCCACCTCGCGGTAATCTTGTGGTTGTTCTAATCGGATATTCATGGTCATGTTATTTATCTTTCGTACAATTCAATTCCAATATGCGATTGTTTTGGAGGAATTTCCCATTAAGGATCTTGTTTCTTAATCCTATCACGGCGGGTTTGTAATAATCTATTTCCATCGCTTCGATGATACGCTTGAATTCTTCCTTCAACTCAGGATAGAAGCCACACATGCGATAGGCAAGTTTCATGCAGAGTGTTTGAACGCCGGGAAACTCATCACCTGCGACCATGTGCTCCATGCAAAAGTCGAGGAAATCAGTGCGCAGACGGTCTTCGGTAAACTCCAGCCGTTCGATGATGTTGAGCGTAAGTCGCCTCACGGAGGAGTTTTCTGTATGCATGGCCTGGTCAATCAGCTCGTCAAGCAAAACCTGAAGCTGCGACAGCTCTTTGTCGCTGGCTTTGGTCAGTCCCCACAAGGCACTCCTGGCGACACGGTAATCCACATCAAAGGCGTACTGTTTCGTAAAGCCCAGAAAATCGCCACTGGATTTGATCTCATGGTAAATCTCCTTTGCGCCGCCTTCGCTAAAGGTCTGTCTCAGTCTATCGCTTGTTATCGCCATGTCAGAAACCTCTCTTCCCCGGAAAATACTTGTTCACCTTTTTGCAATAGTCGGCGTATTCGGGATATTTGCCACTGCTGATTTCCTCGGCGAGGCTGGTGCTTCCCAAGAACAGGACGATCAATAGCAAAGCTCCGATCATGCTCCAGTTGACAATGCCGATGCCCGCCCCGATGGAGAAGATGTAAAGGCTTACCCAGATGGACTGTTCGGCCAAATAGTTCGGATGACGGCTCACGCCCCACAGCCCGAAAGTATTGAACCCCTTGTTGTAGGGCGCAGGTAGTTCTTCCAGCTTCTTTCCCGTCTTGATCATCGCCCATTTCTTGCTCTGGAACTTCCATTGCTGCTCGTCGGCCACGGTCTCATACACAATGAAGCCGAACATCAGGACGGCAGCAAACGCATCAATCCAACCAAATGGGGTAGGGGAACTCATGCACACCAGTGCAGGGAAGGTCAGCATCAAGATGAGGGTGTTTTGGTAAATGGAGATGAAAAACAAGTCGAACACAAGCCACACCACTTTGTTGTTGAACGGCGCCGTCGAGCGCAACACCTGCCAGCGGTAGTCTTCCTCGCCTTCCCAAAATTTCAGTTTGTAAGCGCCTTTTCGGGCAAAATTGAAGGTGAGACGGATGCCCCACAGCGTTGCCAATACCGCCATCACCACCAATCGCGGATGCATACCTCCTTTAACAGCGATGATCCAGCAATAGACGAAAGGCAGGATGCTCCAGATCTTGTCCACCTGGCTGTTGTTGCGAGTGATTTCGCCTAACACGAAACATAGCAAGGCACTGCATCCGGCAATCATACCGATGGTTTTCAGCGTTTCAAGCTGTATAGCGTTGAGTGCCGGTCCCAACTTGAAATAAAGGATCGGACATACCACTAATGAGAGCAGTAGCAGCAAGCCGATCAAGGGGATGTTCATCTTTTTCATTAACAGATACTTTTCGCAAAAATACTAAATATCCAATTTGTAATACACACAATCCACATCACGGTAGAATTCTGTCGCGCCCCACCGTTGCCAATATTGATGGGTTTTTAGGCGATGCAGCACAGGGATGAAAATGAAATCATAGTTGACTTTCATCTCAGGCATGATTGACATCAGCATGTCGTAGTTCAATCGGGTGCCACGATGTTTTTCAGCGACGATGAAAGAGAAAACGGCGATATATCGTCGGGCATTGAGGCTTTGGATAAGCTTTGGCTCGTCTGTCAGTATCTGCGGGGTTTCCTCCTCGATGCGATAGTCGCTCATATTGAGCAATCCTATCACATCGCCGTTTTCATCCAAAGCTTTTACGCTCAAAGGCCAGTTGAAATGCAGGTTTTGCACCCACGATTCCACTTCTGCACGGTCAAAACCGTATTGTCGCACCATCCAATCGACGGTCAACGATGCGTCATCTTCAGTCATTCTTTGTAACATGTACGACATTGTAGGTCAATAATATTTCAGGGTGGTACGACAATTTCGCTTGACGAAGACCAGGGATTCCCATGTCTTCTTCACGGTTCAGATAGATATATTGCTCAGGCAGATGCTCGGCAAACTGCTGGTTGATGATGGCGAAAGCTCCTTCCACGCTGCGATCGGCTTTCTCAACACAAACATCAAAGGTATCGGTCGTGACGGCGGCACCGTAGGTGAAAGCCACCATTCGGCCCTCCACAAAGATGCATCCGCCCATCATGCCGAGAGCATCCCAATGGGTGAAGACGGTTTCCATCACACGGTGCTCGGCGGCTATGGTCTCGCTCTCATCCTTTTCCTCCTGCCAAATCGAGGTAAGTTGCCGACAATCGTTGAAAAGTTCCGGTGTAAGAGGACGGTATTCAAAACCGTGATGCTCCGCACGGAAACGATGGATGTGGTTGCGCTTGGCGTTGAAATGCCTGCCGTTTAGCATTGCAAGATCAGTGCGCCGATAAATGTAATCGTATTGATTGCGAACCCGCTCCACTGAAGTTTGAAATTTGGAGTTTGAAGTTTGAAGTTGCGCCACTTGCGAATCTTCAAGTCCAATCAGCGTCAAATTCCCCTTGCTATCATCAAGTAAAGCTTCAACCAGTTCCAACGGAATAGCATCTGCCGAGCAAACCATATATGCTCGCTCGCCACGGAATGTGTAGCGCAGCAAAACGGCGTTTTCAAGCACGCACACCTCGGTATCGAACCAAAACCGCCATCCCACAAGGTTGGCAAAGGTGTAATTGCAGTTACGCCGCCCCGCATGGAACGTCACGGCCTGCATAGCTTCGCGATCAGAAAGCGTCAACTGATGAAAAGCGAGTGTCATTGTAGTTCCTTATGCCAACGTTTCAAATGGTGGAAGAATAGTTCAGAGTTGTTTTACCGGGAAAGTAAAGTAAGTGTCGGGGAAGGGTTCATCCTTCAGGGTGAAGTGCCACCACTCGCTGTCGAGACCTTTGAAACCATGACCGAACATGGAATTCCAAAGAATCTGGCGGTTGGCGAGTTGCTCTTCTGTCAACTCCATGTAGTCGGGATGGCTTTCGATGCCGAACCAATCGAACGGACTGCCCATGTCAAGTTCCTTGCCTGTCTGTTCATCCACCAGGGTGAGGTCAACGGTAGAGCCGCGTGAATGACCTGAGCGAGCCATGATATATTGCTGCTCGAAGAGCAAACTCTTGTCCACCATCGGGTAGAAGATGTGTTTCATGGTGGTGTCCTGTAAATCCTCAGCCCATCTGATAAAATGATTAACAGCGGTTTGGGGGCGATAGGAATCCCAGATCTTGAGACGGTAGCCTTGCTCTTTCAGCTCATCGCTTGCCGCTTTGAGCGAGTCGGCAGCCTGCCTGGTCATAAGGGCAACAGGTTGCTCGTAGCCGTCAACACGGGATCCTACGAAATTATAGGTGCTGTAATACCTTATTTCGAGGATAGCATCGGGCACCACGTCCGTGATGTTCACGAATTGGCTCGAATCTTCTTCGGGAACAAGAGGTTTGTCGTTGTTCGTGCTGCAAAAGGTGAAAATGCCAATGCCGCAAATGAAGGTGGCGGCGAGCACCAGAAAGAAACGTTTCATAATCGTTAGGGTTTTAAATAAAAAAACAGGGGTGTAAGTTGATTATAAGCTTGCTGTGATGATTGCTGCAATATCTTCCTCAGAGAGAGGTGCATAGGCGTTTTCGAGGCCTTCGTTGACGGCAATATGGTGAGCCATCTCGCCGATGCGCTTTTCGTCGATGCCCAGCTCGCGCAGGTGCATTGGGATGCCTATGCTCTCAAAGAACTTGTAGGTCTCGTCAATGGCTTTCACAGCAATCTCTTGTTGGGACAGCGAGGTGTCAATGCCGAACACATTGATGCCGTATTTCACGAAACGTGGCAGCGTATGCTCATTGAGGATGTGTTTCATCCATCGAGGAGTGATGATAGCCAGCCCCCAGCCGTGGGTAATGTCGTAATAGGCGCTCAAGGCATGCTCAATGCCGTGGCATGGCCAACCTGAAGGGCTATTGCCAAGAGCCAGGATGCCATTGCAGCCGTAAGTGCACGCCAGCATCATCTCGGCACGGGCGGTATAATCCTCAGGGTTCTCCAGACACTTGCGACCGTTGACCATCAGACTGCGCAGCATCGACTCACAGAAGCCGTCGTTCAAGAGCGTTGTATCCTCAGTGAAATACTGTTCCATCACATGGTTCATCGCATCGGCGATGCCTGCGGCGGTCTGCTTCTTGTTCACTGTAAAGGTATATGTCGGGTCGAGGAACGACACCAAGGGGAAGAGGTGACGGTCGATGTACCCGATTTTGTCGTTGGTCTCGGTTCGTGAAATGACGCCGCCACAGTCGTACTCACTGCCTGTGGCCGCCAAGGTAATGATATCTACAATCGGTAGTGCTTTCTTGGCTTTCACCTTGTATGAGATGAGATCCCAAGGGTCGCCGTCGTAGCAGGCACCAGCGGCAATGGCTTTTGAACAATCAAGTACCGAGCCGCCACCTACAGACAAAATGACATCAACATGGTGCTCCTTGCAGAGACGAACGCCGTCGAGCACACTGGGGTCGTACTTAGGGTTGGGCTGGATGCCACTGAGTTCCACAATTTCGTAATTTTTCAAAAGTTCAAGCACCTTTTGATAAAGGCCGATTTTTTTGATGCTTCCGCCGCCGTAGGTGAGGAGGACTTTCTTTCCGAACTGAGCCATCACGCTGGGCAGTTTCTCCACAACGCCTTTACCGAATATAAGGCGAGTAGGGGTTTGGTAATCGAAGTTTTGCATAGTGAATATTGATATTGATTGATTCATGGCACAAAGTTAAGATTTTTCTTATTATAGTACCGCACAAACGCCTGCCGACAGCATAAAAAAGCGGGAAGCCGTTGCCGACTCCCCGCTTCATCATAGGAATTCTTGCTTCTTACTTCTTTCTTCTCTTCATAGCGTAAGCCGCACCGAAGCCGATGCGCCGAGGGTAATCCCGAGAACGATTGCGAGAGTTAATGCTGACTTTTTCATATCAATAAATTCTAAATTATTTGATAACGATTTTCTGAGTTTTCACATTCTCGCCGTTGATCAGACGGAGGACGTAAACTCCAGCGGTCATTCCATTCGTACCGATGTGGTTGGTGCCCTTGTAGGAGGCGAGCACAACGTCCCGTACACCTTCGACAACGGCGACACCCGGAAGGAACTCCTCACAAGGAGCCGATACCTGCTTTCTTCCTCTTCAGACTCCAAAAAATTTACGCTTAAACAAAGGCTTTTACGGGTGAGCCCAAATGATGGGCAAATTTTCAGCCTTTTCAAAAAAATAGGAGTCACGAACGCTCGTAACTCCTTGATTTTCAACCGTCGGGGCAAAAGGATTCGAACCTTCGACCCCCTGCTCCCAAAGCAGGTGCGCTAGCCGGACTGCGCCATACCCCGAAACAAAAAACGATGCTCCTACATCGTCTTCTGTGTGGCGGAGAAGGGGGGATTCGAACCCCCGGTACCCCTTGCGGGATACGACAGTTTAGCAAACTGTTGGTTTCAGCCACTCACCCACCTCTCCGTGGTGCGAATTGCGTGTGCAAAGATAGACCTTTTCCGCTTACCCGCAACCTTTTTTACGAAATTTTTTGTATTTATTTCGTAGTCTGCTGATTATCAGTCTCTTCTTCAAATAACGCAAGCTGATTCTCGGTGACGTACAACTCGGGCGGAACCTCATACTCATAATTGCTGATAAATCGCGAGATGCATCGCTTGATCAGCTTGATAGGAGTCGTGCGACGTGCTTTGCAATAGTTCCTCAAGGATCGATACTGTCCCTGCGAGAGCTTGAAGGTCACCGCATGGTATTGGTAACTCTTTGCGGACCGCTTGTGTTTCTTGTTTCTCATTGTAATATGTCTTTGCAACCGAGGATCATCTGGGCAAACCGCTCGGCCTCAGCCTCCGACTTGCCTTCAGAATAGATGCGGATGATAGGCTCGGTGTTCGACTTGCGCAAGTGCACCCAGCCTTCCTCGAAGTCGATCTTGACACCATCAATCGTGGTGACCTTCTCGTTCTTGAACTTCTCGGCAAACTTTGCAAGGATACCGTCAACATCCATACCCTCGGTGAGTTGAATCTTGTTTTTCGACATGAAATAGGCCGGATAGGTCTTCTTCAGCTCGGAGCACTTGATGCGCTTCTCTGCCAGCTGGGTCAGGAACAAAGCGGTTCCAACAAGAGCATCACGGCCGTAGTGAATCGCAGGGTAGATGACACCTCCGTTGCCTTCGCCACCAATCACGGCACCAACTTCCTTCATCTTCTCCACCACGTTGACTTCACCCACGGCAGCGGCAAAATACTCCTGTCCATGACCACGAGTCACGTCACGCAAGGCACGGGTGGAGGAGAGGTTCGACACCGTTGAACCGGGCGTGTGCTTCAGCACGAAGTCGGCCACCGAAACCAAGGTGTATTCCTCGCCAAACAGCTCACCGTCTTCCTTGACGAAGACCAAACGGTCCACATCGGGATCAACCACCACACCAAAGTCGCAGCCTTGCTCCTTGACGTAACGGCAGATGTCGGTGAGGTTCTGTGCCAACGGCTCCGGCGTATGGGCGAAGTTGCCTGTCGGCTCACAATTCAGCTCCAAAATGTCGTCCACGCCCAAGGCACGCAGCATCTTCGGGATGGCAATGCCACCGGTGGAGTTGACAGCATCGACAGCCACCTTGAAATGGGCTTGCTTGATCACCTCCTTGTTGACCAAAGGCAGCTGGCAGACCATCTCCACATGCTTCTCAATCCAGCCGTCAACCTGCTGATAGCTTCCAATCTTGTCGATGGTGACAAACTCAAACTCGTCCTTGGCAGCCACGTCAAGCAGCCATGCGCCTTCGGCGGCTGAGATGAACTCGCCCTTTTCGTTCAAAAGCTTCAGGGCGTTCCATTGAGCCGGATTGTGGCTGGCGGTCAAGATGATACCGGCATCGGCCTTCAGTCCGGTAACGGCAATCTCAGTGGTAGGCGTAGTGCTCAAGCCGATGTCAAGCACATCGGCACCCATGGCTTGCAAGGTGCCGCAAACGATCTGGTTCACAAAGAAACCCGACATGCGTGCGTCGCGACCCACGACGATGCGGGGGCACTTGATGCCTTTACGTTGGACAAACTTTACAAAAGCAGCGGTGAACTTCACCATGTCGATAGGGGTGAGGTTGTCGCCAGGCTGGCCACCAATGGTGCCACGAATGCCGGAAATGGATTTGATCAGTGTCATATAAAACTAGTTTTGATATTCTTCAGTTAGTGAAAAATTAAAGTGCAAATATACTATATTTGTAAGAAAAACAAATGATTAATCAGGGCAAGCCTTGACGTAATCATCCATATTCTGTCTTCCGTCACGTTTGGCTGCCTTGTAGTAATAGCACGCCTTGTCACGGTCATTCAGAAGGTAATAGATGTCGCCCAAGGAGAACTCGGCATCGGCGTAGTTTGGCCTGATTTCCAATGCCTTCTCAAAATCCCCAATGGCCTTCTGATAAAGTCCCCTGTTGTATTTGGCACATCCACGATAGTAGTACGCCTCGTAGCTGTTGGGGTCGTACTTGATGGCCAACGTAAACTGTTCCTCGGCTTCTTCAAACCTGGAGGAGTTAAACATGATCTCCATGCCCTTGTCGAAAGCGATCCTCGATTTCTCGACGTTGCTGCTGCAACTGGAGAGCACTATGGACAAGACGATGACGAGGATAAGGCTAAATGAGCGGACGATCTCCGTGACCTTGTTGACAATCTCTTTCAATCGGCTCTCGCTCTTGGCTTCAGCGAGGAAACGCAAATAAGGCTCGGTATTGGAAGGCCTGATGTTGAACCACCAATCGGGATAGTCGAGACGGTAGCCATCGAAGTCGAGATAACGCTCTGGCTTTTCAAGACCTGAATAATAGTCGCGAACGGCATCCATGGCTTCCTGCTTGCGCTCCAGCTTGAAGTTGATTTCGCCTGAATTATGGTAAGGGGTGATTTCCTTGACGATGTCGCTCATGGTACGGCCTTGACGCTTGAACTCAGCCAACAGGCGCAGCACGATGGATGCCGCAAGCAGAGCAGAGTCGGAGTAATAGAACTCACGGAAATAGTAGTGTCCGGCCAGCTCACCGCCATACACGCCGTCCAGCTCACGAAGCTTCAACGCGGCATAGGCACGTCCCACGCGCCAGGTCTCCACCTTGGCTTGGTAACGGTTGAGATATTCCTGGATTGCCCTGGAGCTGCGGATATCCTGCAAAACAATGCCCTTTTCATGCTTCTCGCCGATGAAATAGTTGCCCAAAAAGGCGATAATCAGGTCGGGAGAGATGAAGTTGCCCAGCTCGTCAATGAAAGTGATACGGTCGGCATCGCCGTCAAACAGCAGGCCGATGTCGCATTTCTCCTTCTTGACCAAAGCCTTGATCTGCTCTTGGGCATTGGCTTCCAACGGATTCGGCTCGTGGTTGGGGAAATTGCCGTCAAGCACATCATTAATATAATGTGCCTTGCCAATAAGCTCATGGACAAAGATCGACGACATGCCGTTGCTGCAATCCACAGCGATATTGAGGTTGGAGAGGTCGCCCACATAGCCGCGCTGGAACTTCAGATAATCGTCCTTGACTTCCTTGTGACGGATCACGCCTTTCTTGGCCACGGGAACGCAAGCCTCGTCGCTTTCCACAAAGGCTTCCAACTTGTTGAGACCCGTATCGTAGCCCACAGGTAGGGCGTTGGTCTTCGAGATCTTCAGTCCATTGTGGTGCTTGGGGTTATGCGATGCGGTGATCATCACCGAGGCGTCGTAGCCGTACTTGGCGGTGCTCCAATAAACCATCGGGGTGGTGGAGAGGCCAATCTCATCCACGTTGACGCCACTGTCGGTGATGCCACGGGTCAGGCAGTCGAAGAAGGTATCCGACGAAAGGCGCATGTCGCGACCCACCAACACGGTGTCCACATCAAGGATGCGATGCAGGAAGAATCCAATTCGATAGGCGATCTCCTCGTTGAGGTCGGCACCCCATTCGCCTCTGATGTCGTATGCTTTAAATGCTTTCATATTTTCGATGATTCAAGATTTAAAGATTCAAAGATTTATAAATGGCTCAGGGCACGTTGATAACGCTGGGCGTTACGGTTGTGCTCCGTCAGGGTTTTTGCGAACACATGATACCCTGAAAAGTCATCTTTTGCGCAAAAATAATAATAATTATGTTTCTCAGCGTTCAAAACCGCATTAATTGATTGCAAAGAGGGAATACAAATCGGTCCGGGTGGCAGTCCAGGGTACTTGTAGGTGTTGTAAGGCGACTCCACCTCCTTATGGACGTTGAGCACTCGCTTCAACTCGAAATCGCCCACGGCAAAGACCAGTGTTGGGTCGGCCTGAAGAAGCCATCCGCTTTGCAATCGGTTCAAATAGACACCGGCGATGCGAGGCATCTCGTCGGTCTTATTGGTCTCTTTGTCAACAATGGAAGCCAAAATGCTTACTTGAACAGGGGAGAGGCCTTTAGCCTTGGCTTTGTCCTGACGTTCGCCATTCCAAAACTTGTCATATTCGCCTTTCATCTTCTCCACAAACTTTTCGGCATCGGTGTTCCAATAAAACTCGTAGGTGTTGGGCAGAAACAGGGCGGGGATGGTCTTTGCGTTGAAGCCAAGGCGGTTGAGGTTGCCGCCATCAGCCAGACATGTCGCAATCGAAGCGGAATCCGCCTCAATTTGACCGCCGACGCGTCCTGCCAACATCCTCACGTCACGCATGTTGTTGAACGTCACCTTGACAGGGGTTTGCCATCCACCACGAAGCATGTTGGTCAACTGGTTGTTGCTCATGCCGTTTTTCAGGATGTAACGACCAGGTTTGACATGATTGGCATAATCTTTACGATTGGCCACCCATTCAAAACTCTTCTTGTTATCAATCAAATGGTTAAGATACAGCGAATCCTTCACTTGATTGAAATCTGCACCAGTAGGAATATAGAGTGAAAAATCTTGTTTGTCAGGAGTAGTCACATTGGGCTTCATCACCATGTCATACAGTCGATAACCTGCCAAAACGGCAATGACAAGGATGACGGCAAGGATGATGAGTATGATTTTCAGGCGTTTTTTCATGGCTGTTGGAGATATTGGTAAAAAACGGCATCGATGTAGCCTTGTGGGGTCTTGATCCATTCTTTACGGCGACCGCAGGGCTTGAATCCCAGTGTTTCAAAAAGGTGTTGGCTCACCGTATTCTGTTCATCAATCAAGCAATGAACCTGATGTACCATAACGTTATTCATCAGATAATCAACGCACAAGGAGATCGCTTTTTTTGCGTAGCCTTGATGGCGATAGGCATTTTCGACCAGAATTCCAATGCCGATATGGCCATTGATGGGGTCATATTCAAAAAGATCGATGCATCCGATAGGGCGGTCTGTGCCTTTCAGTTCTATCATTAGCCGGAGCTGTCGGTTGGTGACCAAATCGCTGTTGCCCAGCAGGAATTGCTCAATCTGGAACAGCGAAATGGGGTTGCTGGTCTCACTGACCCTCCAAAGGCTCCTGTCGTTCTCCCAAGCGTAGATCTGTTGGGCATCTTCCGGCTCCGCGATGCGTAGTGAAATTGTTTCTTCAGAAATGAACATTATGGCACGCTTTTTGATTATTATTTCTTGTCTAATTTTTGACAAAAATACACTTTTCAACGCAATAAAGTTGGAAAATGTGCATTAATTGAAAAACCAATAGAACTAGATATAGCAGATGTTAAAGAGAATGATGAAGGCCACTTTGATGGTGGCCATGCTTTGTGTCGCCCAATTGGGCATGGCTGACAACCTTCCTTCGAGGAACGCTCCCGACTTTGTTGACGCCGCTGAAGCCAGTGTCAACGCTGTAGTACATATCAAGACCACAATCGTCAGAAAGACCGCCACCTACAATGATTTCTTCGGCGCTTTCCTGGAGCATCTTTATGGCATTCCGGGACAGACTCAGACCAACACCATGGTGGCCTACGGCTCTGGCGTGGTGCTTTCACCCGATGGTTATATCGTCACCAACAACCATGTTGTTGAAGGTGCCGATGCCATTGAGGTCACATTTAATAATAAGGTGGTTCGCGAGGCGACCATCATTGGCACCGATCCCACTTCCGACTTGGCTTTGATCAAAGTTGACGGATCAGACTTGAACTATTTGGTCTTCGGCGACTCCGACAAGGTCAAGGTGGGTGAGTGGGTGCTTGCCGTTGGCAATCCTTTCAACCTGACTTCCACCGTGACAGCCGGCATCGTCAGTGCCAAAGCCCGTGATATCAGCATCTTGGGTGAGGGAAGCAACGTGGAGTCGTTCATCCAGACCGATGCGGCGGTGAACCGTGGCAACAGCGGTGGCGCCTTGGTCAACACTCGTGGCGAGCTGATCGGCATCAATGCGGCAATCGCCTCGCACACAGGATCATACGAAGGCTATTCGTTTGCCATCCCGTCGAACATTGTCCGCAAAGTCGTCGATGACCTGTTGATGTACGGCGAAACGCAACGCGCCTACATCGGGTTATATCCACAAGAGATGAACGCCCAGCTGGCCAACAACGCAGGCATGAAAAGCATCAAGGGCGTGTATGTGGCCGGCTTGACTTCGAACGGTGCCGCTGAGAAGGCCGGCATCAAGCAAGGCGACGTGCTGACCCACATCAACGGCAACGAGGTGAACACCGTCACCCAACTTCTGGAATCCGTTCGCCAATATCGTCCAGGCGATGAGGTGGAAGTGGAGGTGATCAGAAACGGCCAACCAGAGAGCTACAACCTGCGAATGTTAAACGAAGCAGGTTCAACCGAGGTGGTGAAGAAAGGGGAGAGCTTCTTCAATGGCACTTTCGGCCTTGTTTTGCAGCCTGTGGGCAAGCAAGAGGCCAAAAAACTCGGCGTCAACGGAGGTCTGAAGATCGTCGAGATCCGTCAGGGACCTTTCCAAGGTGCCGCCGTCGAAGGATTCATCATCACCGCCATCGACGGGAAAGCCGTCACCTCAAAGACCGAATTGGACAAAGCCTTGGCAGGAAACCGTTCGCGCAAGACCTATATCGAAGGCTTCTATCCCAATGGCATGCGAATGACCTTTGAATATTACAACTAAAACCCAATAACACAAAATTATGAAACAACTGAAAATCACAAAATCCATCACCAATCGTGATGCCGGAACCTTGGAGAAGTACCTCCAAGACATCGCGAAGGAGAGCCTGATCAGCCCCGAGGAGGAGGTTGAACTGGCGCAACGCATCAAGGAAGGGGACCCTCGCGCCCTCGACCGTTTGGTAAGGGCCAACCTCCGTTTCGTGGTATCTGTGGCCAAGCAGTACCAAAACCAGGGACTGTCACTGCAAGACCTCATCGACGAGGGCAACCTCGGACTGATCAAGGCCGCGCAACGTTTCGACGAGACCAGGGGCTTTAAGTTCATCTCGTACGCCGTTTGGTGGATCCGCCAATCGATCCTTCAGGCCGTGGCCGAGCAGGCTCGTACCATCCGACTGCCGCTCAACCAGGTGGGTGCCGTCAGCAAGCTGAAGAAGACCGCCGCCATGCTCGAACAAGAATACCAGCGCAAGCCTTCCACCGCTGAGCTGGCCAAGGAACTCGATCTAAGCGAAGCAAAGGTGCAGAGCCTGATGGGCATGAACATGCGCCAAATCTCCACCGATGCCCCCTTGGACGATGACGACGAAGGCAGTTTCCTTGACGTCTATGTCGATCAGGACTCCACCGCCACCGACGAAGCCGTGGAAAACGAATCGGACAACAACGCCATCAGGCGAGCCCTAAGTTCACTCACCGACAAGGAACGCCAGGTTATCAACATGTATTACGGCATCGGCACCACCAGGGAATATTCGCTCGACGAGATCGCCCTCACCATGGGTATTTCGCGTGAGCGTACACGCCAAATCAGGGATCGTGTACTGAAAAGATTGAAGAACGGAACAAATTCTGCGCTGTATCAAATGTACTTGAATCAATAAAAGTTTTATCTTTGCCAGTGATAATTGACATCACTTAAAACTTTTATTATGAAGAAAGGTAAAAAAGCAGCTTGGATCATCGGTCTAATCCTTGTTTTTGGTATCGCCATCTGGTTTTTCATCAAGTTTTATTTCGTCTTCGGCAGCGGCGTGAAGGCGGGAGAGTTGAACTTGTTCGTTTACAAGGGATACGTCTTCAAGACTTATGAGGGCCGTCTCATCCAAGCCGGTTACAACTCCAAGAACAATACCGCCACCATCCAGTCGAACGAGTTCAATTTCTCGGTCAAGGACGAGAAGGTGGCCCGTCAGCTGGAGCGTAGTGCCGGCAAGTGGGTGGAGCTGCACTACCAAGAGTATTTTGGCGCCCTGCCTTGGCGTGGGATGAGTAAATACGTGGTTGACAGCGTGCTTTCGATCGAGAGCGTCCATGGTCAATCGCCGTTCCCGATAACCGAAGGGGTTGAATGACCCTCTTGGCAAAATATCTTTTCTATTATGTTTGCTTATTCTTAATAAATTTCTAATTTTGCACAAAATCTATTCATCAACAAAAAATAAATATCATGGATAATTACGAAAGCTCACTCAAAGCATGGAACGAAAACGAAAAAGCCGCTAACGAACTCATCAATATCGTTGGACGCTTATGGTATGACAAGTCAGTGGAACTGATCTTATTGCGCTCACTTTTGGTCAACCGTGGATCAGGCAAAATCCTCAACAAGCACCTTCGTGCCGAGGCCGTGTTAGGCAAACCTGTACGTGTCCAGGATTCGTTGCTCATTGCCAAAGCCCTCCTTGCCGAGAACCTGGCTCCCGCCCGTATCGACTTAGGCCGTCTCAACTCAGAGTGGACCGATGAGAAAGAAAAGTATAACAACAACGTCACCGCTTTTGTTCGCGACAAGCTTGGCTACATCATCGACGCCAATCCGCGCAGCAACAAGGTGCAGGATGTCATCCTCTACGGTTTTGGTCGTATCGGCCGTATCCTCTGCCGCGAGATGACGGAGATGGCCGGTCGTGGCGACGCCCTCCGTGTCCGCGCCATTGTGACCCGCAAGAATTCACCTGAGGACATCCTCAAGCGCATCAACCTGTTCCGCACCGACTCCGTGCACCGCTATTTCCATGGCGTATGCACCCCAATCCCTGAGGAAAATGCCATGATGGTCAACGGCCAGAAGATTCTCTTCCTCGAAGCCAAGAATCCCGAAGACCTTGACTATACGCAATACGGCATCAACGACGCCCTGTTGATCGACAACACAGGTGCCTTCCGTGACCGCGAGTCGTTGGAGCGTCACCTTCAGGCCAAGGGTGTCAGCAAAGTGCTGCTCACCGCTCCCGGCAAGGGCGACATCCCGAATGTGGTTTACGGCGTCAACCAAGACACCCTCGACCTTGAGAAGGAGCATGTGTTCTCAGCAGCTTCCTGCACCACCAACGCCATCGTGCCCGGCTTGCAGGTCATGCAGAACCACTTCGGCATCATCAAGGGCCATATCGAGACCATCCACAGCTACACCAACGACCAGAACCTCTTGGACAACTATCACAAGAAAGAGCGCCGTGGCCGTTCAGCTGCCTTGAACATGGTGATCACCGAGACCGGTGCCGGCAAGGCCGCCGCCAAGGCCTTGCCTGAACTGAAGGGCAAGCTCACCAGCAACGCCGTCCGTGTTCCTACGCCAGACGTTTCATTGGCTGTGTTGGCTCTCGACCTTGAACGTGAAACCACCGTTGAGGAAGTGAACGAGGCCTTCCGTAAGGCTTGCCTGGAGGGCAACCTCATTGAGCAGATCCGTTTCAGCAGCAACACCGAGTTCGTCAGCAGCGACGGCATCGGCGACAGCTGTGCCTGCATCTTCGACGCTCCGGCTACCAAGGTCAGTGCCGACGGCAAGACCGTGATCCTCTACCTGTGGTACGACAACGAGTTCGGCTACAGCAACCAGGTGATCCGTCTCGCACGCCACATCGGCCAAGTGAAGAGCTACAGATATTATTAATCAATAACAATTGACATTAGCGGTGGCGACAACGTCATTGCGAGCGGAGCGAAGCAATCCAATTTAATGTAATACTGGATTGCTTCGTCGTTTCCCGCCACGCTTCGCTCGCGGATAAAACTCCTCGCAATGACGTTCGCCACAAATCCATTTTTTAAACGTTTTTTTAATGAACAAAACTTCCCTTTTAGGTTTTATCCTCATCGCCGCAATCCTCTTTGGCTGGATGTGGTGGATGCAACCCTCGCAAGAAGAGCTGGCCAAGCAAAAACACATCCAGGATTCCATCATGATGGCACGTCGTGAGGCCGCCAGACTCGATTCCATTAGATTTGCCGAAGAACAGGCAGAAAAAGAAGAAGGCGAAGCCATCGCCGCCATCGTAATGGCCATGTCAACCGATTCAGCCGCCTACGCTGAGAAGATGTATCAGGCCAGCCGTGACAAATTCGGAGCCTTCGCATCGGCTTCGATGGGTGAGGAGCAACTGTTTACCTACGAGACCAACCTCCAAAAAGTCACTTTCACCAGCAAAGGCGGTGCCATCAAGGAAGTGGAGCTGAAGGAATACCAGACTTACGACTCGCTGCCGCTGATCAGCTTCGATCCGGAAACCTCGGTCTTTGAGCTTTCATTCTTCTCCAACAACCGCATCATCAACACTTCCCAGCTTTATTTCGAGCCTTATGTCAACGGTAACGAGATCGCCATGCGTGCCTATGCCGACGACATCAACGGACAACGCAACGAAAACCAATATCTCGAGTTCGTTTATACCCTGCATGACGACAATTACATGCTGGATTTCGACTTGCGCACGGTGGGATTGAAGAATGTCATTGCCAACAACATCAACTACATGGATTTGAATTGGCAGGTGGACCTGTTGCAGCACGAGAAGGACGTTGACCGGTTCATCAACACCACGGTGTATTACAAGCCGATGAACGAGAGCGACGTGGATCGCGTCAACGACCGCAAGAATAGGGAAGAGACCATCAACTCAAGCATCAACTGGATATCGTTCAAGGAGCGTTTCTTCTGCAACGTGTTGGTGGCCAAAAACGGCTTCTCGAGCGCCAAACTCAACGTAAGCACCGAGAAGGGCAAGAAGAATCCTAAGTATTTCAAGACCATGGGGTCAAGCTTGGAGATACCTTACGATTTCAATGCCGAAGTAAACGAATTCCCAATGTCGATGTACTTCGGCCCCAACCACTTCAAGACCCTGAAGAGCTACGGCTTGAACCTGCAACGCCAGATCGACGTGGGTAACTTCTTCCTGATCCGTTGGATCAACTACGGTGTCATCTACGTGTTCAACTGGCTGGGATCATACGGCTGGAGCTACGGCATCGTCATCCTGCTCCTGACCATCATGATCAAGATCTTGCTGTTCCCCATCGCCTTCAAGTCCTATAAATCGACCGCCGTGATGCGTGTATTGAAGCCCGAGGTGGAAGCGATCAACGCCAAGTACCCCAAGGAAGAGGATGCCATGAAGAAACAGCAGGCCATCATGAACCTGCAACGGCAAGCTGGAGCCAGTCCAACAGCCGGATGCATCCCCATGTTGCTCCAGTTCCCGATCCTCATCGCCGTGTTCCGCTTCTTCCCATCATCCATCGAGTTGCGCCAACAGTCGTTCCTGTGGGCAGAGGACCTCTCGACCTATGATAGTGTTCTCGACCTGCCGTTCAACATCCCGTTCTATGGCGATCACGTCAGTTTGTTCTGCCTGTTGATGACCATCACCACCTTCATCTATACCTATGTGAACAACAAGCAGATGGATACCACTGCCAATCCGCAGATGAAGGGCATGAAGATCATGATGTACATCATGCCGATCATGTTCCTGGGCATCTTTAACAGCTATTCCGCCGGTTTGAGTTACTACTACATGTTGGCCAACATCATCACCTTCCTTCAGATGTTCGTCTTCCGCAAGATGATCAACGAGGACAGGGTGCGTGCCAAGATTGAGGAAAACAAGAGAAAACCGGTCAAGAAGTCGAGGTTCATGCAACGTTTGGAAGCGGCACAGAAAGCACAGCAACAACAACTTAGAAACGCAAAAAGATAAGCCATGAATACACTGGAGTCCTTCCTTGATGCCATTACTGAAACCAGGAAAGTGTGGCTTCTCGAGGCGATGACCGGCATGTTTGCCATGCTGGAGGATGCTGATGGCAACTCATACATCCCCGTTTGGGAGACTGAAGAACTTGCGGCCAAGGCAGCTGTGGAGGACTGGGCAGGCTATGAGGTTACCGAAATGGGATTCTCGGAGCTTGCCGAATGGCTTAAGGAGCTGTCGCGCGACGAGATCGACATCGCCGTGTCGCCTGAGAAGGACGGCGAGATCATGGCCATTGCATCATCGAACTTCCGCAAATGGGTGAAGCCTCTCGCCGACGACTCCTATCACGAGGAGTTGGACGATGAGGATGACGATTACGACTACGGCGACGGATGGGCTGAAAAGTGGTGATGCAGAGCCATGAAAATCAGGCTGTTTGGTATATTGCTATTCATCGAGACAGCGGCAATGCTGCTGACTTCGGTGGTAGCATGGTACTACCACAACCACTGTGGCGAAGCTGACTATTCGGCTTTCTTGATCAGCGCCGGCATTACAGGAGCGGCGGGATTGCTGTTTTATCTCCTTAGCTTCTTCCGGAAGACCAACCTCGACAGCGATGATACCTTTGTCGTGGTTTCCCTCTCGTGGATACTGTTTTCCCTTTTCGGGATGATGCCATTCCTTTTCAGTGGCTCCATCGATAATATCACGGATGCGTTTTTCGAGACCATTTCCGGCTTCACGACCACGGGTTCCACCATCTTGAAAAACGTTGACGACCAGACGCACGGCATCTTGTTTTGGCGAAGCATCATGCAATGGCTGGGAGGATTGGGCATCGTGGTCTTCACCTTGGCTTTCATTCCTTCCGTTGCCAAAAATTCAAGGAAGAGTTCCCTGTTTGCCGCCGAGGCTCCCGGAGTGAGCGTTGAAAAGCTTTCGCCCACCATGCATGGCACCGCGCGCATCCTTTGGTTCATCTACATCTTCCTGACGCTGTTGTGCGCCATCTTGTATTATGCGGGACCAATGTCGTTTTTCGATGCGGTTTGCCATGCCATGACCACAATCTCCACGGGCGGATACAGCACCCACCAAAGCAGCATCGGGTTTTACCAATCGAATTACATCGAGTATGTATCGATCACCTTCATGATTCTCTCCTCCATCAACTTCGCCTTGTTTTTCTTTTTGGTGATTGGTCGTTTCGACCTGATTAGGAGCAATGAGGAGGTTCGCGTTTACCTGATTTCGCTGATGGTGATGACCCTGTTCTTCATTGGCTTGTTTTACATTGCTCCTTATATTGATGGCGTCACCGAAGCACAACTGGCAAGTTACCCGAAAGGAGGGAAGGAGACATTTCGCGTCTCGTTTTTCCATGTGGTTTCGATGTTGTCGAACACAGGTTTTTCGGGACACAATTACAACTACGACCTATGGGGGTTGCTCTTTGTGATTCCCACGCTGCTGATGCAGATTGTGGGAGGATGCGCGGGTTCGGCCAGCGGAGGCATCAAGATGGTTCGCGTGATCGTGATTTTCAAGTTCGTGAGGAACGCCTTGAAAGAGTTGCTTCATCCCACGGGCATGTTCACCGTAAAACTGTCGGGACAGACGGTTGAAGAGTTGACCGTGAAACGGATTTGCAACTTTCTCTCACTGTTTTTCATTCTCTTGGTAGTGAATGTATTTGCATTGACTTTGGTGGGAATGAGTTTGGAGGATGCCAGCATTGCCTTTATCACCTGCTTCAGCAACCTGGGCATGGGCTCGGGAGCCACAGGCCCAGGTGCCAGTTTGGCCGACTTACCGATGGCGGCCAAGTGGATTTTCTCCGCCGACATGCTGATTGGCCGTTTGGAGATCATCACCGTGTTGTTGATTTTCTTCAAATCCACGTGGGTGACTACTACTACCAAGAGTACTAGGAAATAGCACGTCATTGCGAGGAGTGAGCATAGCGAAACGACGAAGCAATCCACACTCGTCAACAGTGGATTGCTTCGCTTCGCTCGCAATGACGTTTAATTCTCGAAGAAGAGTTTCCCGTCCTTGACGGTGACGGTGATCGGCTTGGTCTTATCGACTTGGTCGGCGAGGATCATCTTTGAGAGTTCGTTCAGCAACTCACGCTGCATCATACGTTTCACAGGACGTGCCCCGTATTGCGGATCGTAGCTCTGGCGTGCGATAAGCTCCACGGCTTCATCAGTGATGCCGATCGTGATATTGTTTTCCTCAAGCATCTTCTTCACGCGGTTGAACTGCATCCTGACCACCTCGGCAATCTGGCTCTCGCTCAAGTCGTCGAAGATAATGATGTCGTCGATACGGTTCAGGAACTCAGGCCGCATCACCTGGCGCAGTGCGTCCATGACGGCATTGTGGTCTTTCAACCCGGCTCCCACGTTGGAAGTCATGATGACGATGGTGTTCTTGAAGTCAACCGTACGGCCTTTGTTGTCGGTCAGACGGCCGTCATCAAGCACCTGAAGCAGGATGTTGAAAACATCCGGGTGAGCTTTCTCGATTTCATCGAGAAGGATCACCGAGTACGGCTTCCGCCGTACTGCTTCAGTGAGCTGGCCACTCTCTTCGTAACCCACGTATCCTGGAGGTGCACCAATCAGTCGCGAGACGGTGTGACGTTCCTGGTACTCCGACATATCGATACGCACCATGTTGTTCTCATTGTCGAACAGGAACTCGGCCAGGGCTTTGGCCAATTCGGTCTTACCCACGCCGGTGGTACCCATAAAGATGAACGAACCGATAGGACGTTTGGCATCCTGCAAGCCTGCACGGCTACGACGGATGGCGTCGCTTACGGCGCGGATGGCCTCATCCTGGCCCACCACACGCTTGTGCAGCTCGTTTTCCAGGTTCAGCAGTTTCTCACGTTCGCTCTGCATCATCTTCTTCACCGGGATACCTGTCCAACGCGACACGATTTCGGCCACATCCTGATAGGAGACTTCCTCGTCGATCAACGGATGGTCGCCTTGCGCCTTCAGCAGGTCGGCCTTGGCTTTCTCAATGGTAGCCTCGGCATCGCGGATCTTGCCGTAACGCAACTCAGCCACCCGGCCATAGTCGCCGTCACGTTCAGCCACAGCAGCCTGATGCTTGTATTGTTCGATGTTGTTCTTTTCCTTTTGGATGATCTCCACAAAATGGCGTTCTTTCTCCCATTTGGCCTTGATCTCAGCCTTTTGGGCGTTAAGCTTGTCGAGTTCCTCAGTGAGTTCCTTCACCTTCTTGGTATCGTTCTCGCGTTTCAAGGCCTCGCGTTCGATCTCCAACTGTCGGATGCTACGTTCCACATTCTCAAGATCCTCAGGCACCGAGTCGATCTGCAAACGCAGACGGGCAGCGGCTTCATCGACCAAGTCGATGGCCTTGTCGGGCAGGAAACGATCGCTGATGTAACGCACTGAGAGCTGCACGGCAGCCACGATGGCCTCATCCAAGATACGGATGTGGTGGTGATTCTCATAACGCTCCTTCAAGCCACGGAGGATAGAGATGGCCGAAGCCTCGTCAGGCTCATCCACCATGACGATCTGGAAACGACGCTCCAAGGCCTTGTCCTTCTCGAAATACTGTTGGTATTCCTTCAAGGTGGTGGCGCCGATGCACTGCAACTCGCCACGCGAAAGGGCAGGCTTCAGTATGTTGGCCGCGTCCATGGCACCGCCAGTGGCACCCGCACCCACCAAGGTGTGGATCTCATCGATGAACAGCACCACGTCGCCCGAGCTGTCAACCACTTCCTTGATGACGCTTTTCAGACGTTCCTCGAATTCGCCTTGGTATTTGGCACCAGCGATCAAGGCACCCATATCAAGCGAAAACACCATCTTCTTTTTCAGGTTCTCCGGCACATCGCCGTTTACCACACGCTGGGCGAGGCCTTCAACAATGGCGGTCTTGCCCACGCCAGGCTCACCGATCAGGATAGGGTTGTTCTTGGTTCGACGCGAAAGGATCTGCAGCACACGCCTGATCTCCTCATCACGTCCAATCACAGGGTCAAGTTTTCCGTTTTTCGCCAACTCGTTCAGGTTTTTGGCGTAACGGTTCAATGATTCATACTTCTGTTCCATATTGTTAGTTTTATTGATTTCTTAATTAATAGGCGATTCCAGCTTCATCAAACCCTTAGCCAACCCTTTGTTTTATGTCAAATTGACATATTACTATAATTATCAATGACAACATGGCATATAGTTTTAAAAAGTATGATGAAATTTTTTATGGAGTATCAAAATAGTTTTTATATTTGCCGATTGAATTAATTGAAAACGAATTCATTTTTTAATGGAGATAAAGCGAATATTCGATCTTCTGCCGAATTATTTGGAGAAGTATCCCGACCAACCTGTGGCCTTAGCGGGAAAGAAAGACGGGGAGTGGCGAAGATACAGCATGAAGGAATACATCGACTTGACCAACAAGTTGAGCTATGCCTTGATTGAGCTTGGCATTGAGCCTGGCGACAAGGTGGCTTTCATCGTGAGCAACCGTCCTGAATGGAACATCATTGACATGGCCGTGATGCAGGTTGGTGCCATCAACGTGCCCATATATCCCACCATCAGCCAGGAGGATTACCATTATATCCTGAACGACTGCGAGGCGAAGCTCGTCTTTTTGGACGGCGTAGCCGTGATGAACAAGGTGACGAACGTGTTGTCCGACATCCCTTCGGTCAAGTACGTTTACACGATGGTTGACCGCGAGAAGTATCCCTATTTCGACCAGATCATTGCTTTGGGCACCTTGCATCCCCACAAGGAAGAGCTTGAACAACGCAAAGCCGCAGTGAAAAGTGGAGACTGCATGACGCTCATCTACACCTCGGGTACCACCGGCACCCCTAAAGGCGTGATGCTGTCACACTCCAACATCATCAACCAGGTGTTGGGCGTTTACGACATCATCCCTTGCAAACCCGGCACCGTGGCCTTCTCGTTCCTTCCCGAATGTCATGCCTATGAGCGTTTGCTGATCTATACCTACCAGTACCTTGGCATGGCCATTTACTATGCCGAGAGTTTGGCCACCCTTGCCGACAACATCAAGGAGCTGCATCCCTCGATGATGTGCTGTGTTCCCCGTGTATTGGAGCGTTTCTACGAAGGCATCATCGCCAACGGCAAGAAGATGCAAGGCTTCTCAAGAGCCATCTTCTTCTGGGCGGTGCATCTCGCCGAACGTTACAAGATCGACGATGACAAGCGCGATTGGCTCTACAACCTGAAACTCGCCATTGCCGACAAGCTGGTATATTCGAAAATCCGCGCCAAGATCGGTGGCGACCGCTTCGAACGAGTGATTTCGGGTGCCGCCGCGTTGAACCACAAGATTGCCGCCTTCTTCTCGGCCATCAAGATGCCTGTATTCGAAGGCTATGGACTGACCGAGACCTCGCCGGTAATCGCCGTCAGCAACAAAGGACCCCACCAGCGCGAAGTGGGCTGTGTCGGCCCTCCGCTCCGTGGCGTTGACGTGAAGATCACCGATGAAGGCGAAATCATCTGCCGTGGACACAATGTCATGCTGGGCTATTACAAGCATCCCGAGCTGACTGCCGAAGTCATCGACAGCGACGGTTGGTTCCATACCGGCGACATGGGCAAGTTCAACGAAAACGGTTTGCTCATCATTACCGGACGCATCAAGAGCCTGTTCAAGACTTCGGGTGGCAAGTACATCAACCCCGATGTCATCGAGACCAAGTTCATGGGTTCCAAGCTGATTGAGCAGATCGTGGTGGTAGGCGAGAACCAGAAATTCGCCGGCGCCCTCATCGTTCCGAGCTTTACCTTCCTGAAGAGCTGGTGCGTAAAGGAAAAGATCAGATTCACGACCCCTGAGGAAGTCATCAAGTTACCCGAAGTGCAAAAGCTCTTCTTCAAGGAGGTTCAGGACCTGAACAAGGGCTTGGGTGAGACCGAAAAGATCAAGAAACACGTCCTCCTTGCTGACGAATGGAGCGTGAGCAACGGCCTGATTACACCTACATTAAAGGTGAAACGCCGTGCCATCACCACCAAGTACAAGGATGTGATCGACAAAATGTTTGCCGACAATTAATACACCGCAAACCCCACGACACCCGACAGCAAAATCAAGATGATCGGATTGGCCTTGAAGAAATAGGAGGCCACAAAGGCGAGGACACAAATCACGATGCTGATGTTGTTCTCGCCTTTGCCTATCTGCACGAAGTTCTGTGTGTTCATCATGGAGAGGCCTGCAGCGAAGATCAACCCGGCAATGGCAGGCTTGAGTCCCTTGAGCAAGTTACCCATGAACAATCCGCTTTTCTTGCTGGTCATCAGCCTCATGACCAGGTAAACCATGATGATGGAAGGCAGGCAGAGCGCAGCGGAGGCGAGGAGGGATCCCCAAAAACCGCCGGCGGTGTAGCCCACATAGGTGGCCATGTTGATGGAGATGGGACCCGGCGTCATCTGCGAAATAGCCACCATGTCGGCGAATTCGGTGGTGGTCATCCATGCGTAGTTGTCAACAACCTCATGCTGGATCAAGGAAAGCATGGCGTAGCCGCCGCCGAAGCCAAGCACGCCGATCTTGACGAACACCCATAGCAAATGAAGGTAGATCATGATTCAACCTCCTTCTTTTTCGACTTCTTTTCGATGACCAGCGCATAAACAAGGCTTCCTACTATGGCGGCAAGAATCACCCAGGCGGGGGAGACCCTAAGCCACCAAATCAGCACGACTGCGGCTATTGGGATGACGGCCGTTTTCCAAGTGATTTTGGCCGACTTGATCATCCTGAGCGACGGAGCCAGGATCAAGGCCACCACACAGGGGCGGATGCCCTTGAAGATGCGCTCCACCACAGGCAGTTCGCGATATTCCCTGAAAACAGTTGCCAAAAGAAGTATGATGACAATGGAGGGGATGATGGCACCCAGCATGGCGGCAACGGCACCGCGTTTCCCGGCGATTTTATGACCCACATACAACGCTGTGTTCACCGCAAACACCCCCGGCAGCGACTGAACGATGGCAATCAAATCCCAAAACTCATCGGAGGCAATCCATTTCTTCTGATCCACCACGGCTTTCTCCACCATCGAGAGCATGGCGTAGCCGCCGCCCAAGGTGAAGGCGCCTATTTTAAAAAAGGTGGTAAACAGCTGAAATGCATTTTTCATGATGCAAAATTACAACTTTTACTTGGCTCTTTGAGATATAATTAGTACGTTTGCATACTAATTTTAAAAAGTATGATTATTCTTGACACCTCCGTGATGACCTTTGACCGGCCTGAGGCTTGGCAATGGTTGGTTCAGTTTTGTATTTTGGCGACAGCCCTGTTGTTGGGCAATGCCCTTAGAACCCAAATCCCTTTTTTGAAGAAGAGCCTGTTGCCTTCGGCTTTGTTGGGCGGCTTGCTGTTGTTGGTCTTCAAGGCTTTCCCGGGTTGCCGTGAGTTGGTCAACAAATCCATGATGGAAATCGTGACCTACCACGCATTGGGTTTAGGCTTTGTAGCCTTGGCCTTAAAGAACAACAAGATCGAGTCGAAATCCACCCCGATGAAGGTGATCGAGACCGGTGCACTCACGGCATCCACCTATGTCATCCAAGGCATTGTGGGCTTGATTGTTTCCGTGCTGTTCTTCTTGATCGGAAAGAAGTTCTTCTATGCCGCAGGCTTGCTGCTTCCCATGGGCTACGGCCAGGGACCGGGACAAGCGTTGAACATCGGCAAGATCTACACGGGATGGGCCTCCCAGCAAGGATTCGACTTTGCCGGAGCCGACTTCGGACTTTCCATCGCCGCCATGGGATTCATCGTGGGCAGCTTAATTGGTGTCGTTTTCATGAACATCCTGAGGCGCAAAGGCAAGCTGTCGCAAAAGAAGATCCAAGAAGCCCAAGTCAACAAGCTGGAGGATTATGAGGGCAAGGGAGAGATCCCGGATGCCGAGTCCATCGACAAGCTCTCGGTGCAGATCTGCATGGTGCTGTTCGTGTATTTCCTCGTCTATCTGTTCACCAATTGGATTCAGGGAATGGAGTTGGGCAACTTCGGCACCAACACCTTGAAGCCGCTGCTTTGGGGATTCAACTTCCTGCTGGGCACTTTGTTCGGCATCCTTTTCAAGAACATCCTGAACCGTTTCAAGAAGGTGAAGATCGTGCGTCGCGAATACATTAATAATTATATGTTGAACCGTATCGGCGGCTTCTGCTTCGACATCATGATCGTAGCCGGCACGGCAGCCATCAGCTTCGACGAGTTCGGCAAATTCGTTTTGCCATTCAGCATCATCTGCGTCTTGGGCGCTGCGGTCACCTTCGTCTATGTGCTGTGGATTTGCAAATACCTATATCCCGATTACAAATACGAGGGGTTCTTCTCCATGTTCGGCATGCTGACCGGTACGGCTTCGAACGGCATGATCCTGTTGCGTGAAATCGACCCGAAGTTTGAGACTCCTGCTGCCAACAACCTGGTGTTACAGGCACTTGCGGCCATCGTTCTTGGTTTCCCTGTGCTTTTGCTGGTAGGCATTGCTCCGCAAAGCTTGAACTCCACATGGATCACCTTGGGCATCCTGGTGGTGTTCTGGGCCGCCCTGACGGTATTCATGCTGAGGAAAAGGATCTTTAAAAGGAGCAAAAAATAGCCTATAACCTTATGAAACGTTTACTGATCCTTGTTCCATTGGTTTTCTTCCGACTGATGCTTGTAGCGCAGGACTACACGGTGGTCGGCATGGAGGCTTTACCAGTAAACTTGTTGACCCAAAACGACGTCAAAACCGACGAATATGGCCGACAGTGCGCCTTGTTCTGCATTGTCACGGAAAACATCCCCTCTTATCAGTTGGAGAAATTCTATTTCTCATGCGACTATGCCTCGTTTGTGGCAGAAAAGGTATTGAATGGAAACGAGATCTTGTTATGGGTATCGCCCGGCATCAAGACTTTGAAAATCATGCACAACACCATGGGGCAATGGGACTTGCATATTTCCAACTATCAATTGAAAGTTGAATCGCTGCATACCTATAAAATCCTGATCAAAGGCCTTGTGGAACAAATGCCGACAAGCCCACAGACCGAAAACGACGAACAGTTTCTTCAATTTTTGGTCACACCTGCCAACGCCGAAATCTATGTTGACGATGAGCTTTGGGCATCGAAGGATGGGGCTGCGAAGAAAACCATGAAACTGGGAACGCATCATTATCGCGTGGCGGCTCCCTATTATTACAGCACTGGCGGTGAAGCGACTTTGGACGCCCCTGGTTTCACAAAGGTGATAAATGTGGATCTGAAACCCGCTTTCGGCTTCCTGAAAATCGACAACACCGATGCCGACCTTTCCGATGCCTCCGTTTTTCTTGATTCAGACCCCAATGCCATTCCATACACCGACACCCTTGCGCTTCAAGTCGGCAGCGGATTACATAGGGTGAGCATCCAGAAACCTCACACGAGCCCATATACACGCACCGTAGAAATCTTCGATGGTCAGACCAAGGTTTTGCGGCCTTTGGCAAAAACCAACTTCGTTACCGCTGATTTTGCCTATTGCAATGAGCCACAAACCTCGTTCGGTCTCACTATCGGGTCGGTGAAAAAAGCAGGCTGGTTCATTTCAGCCGCCAGCAATTTCAACTTCAAACCTTTGAATTGCACCATGGTTGGAGACGACGGTTTGCTCCTTGTGAACAATTCCTATTTCTACCCCGATTATACGGGAGAGACCGCCAGCACACGCATTTCGGTTATGGCTGGAATGTTATACAAGGTTCATCGACTTGTGTTTCTGAAACTTGGAGCGGGTTATGGTTGTCGTGTGAAGTGTTGGTACACCTCGGAAGGACGCCTTGTTGGGGTGGCTTCCGACTGTTACGGATACAACAACGGCCTTGAGCTAGGCATTGATGCCACGATGGGAGCGCAATTGAACCTGAAAGGATTTACGGTTTCGCTTGATGCCGTTGCCGGTTTTAACAAGGAAATAAAAATGAAAACAACAGAAGTTAAAATCTGTTTAGGATATAATTGGATAAAATTGTTTTAAATGAAGACAACAGGGTTCAAGATTTCAATCCTAATCGTCACCATAGCCCTATCGATAGTGGCCTGTAAAAAGGACATGGAGATAGAGCATAAGACTCCCGTAGTGAAGGATGACAAGGTGGAGGCAACGGCCACGACAGCGCAGTTTGATTGGACGGTGGACTATCCCGGGGCGTTACGCTCTGTGGTAAAGCTGAGCCTGAACGAAGACATGAGCGATGCCACAAGTTTTGGCACCGACTCCATAAGCAACCAAAAGGTCTTTACAGCCACAGCCAAAGGTCTTACCGTAGGCTCCAAATACTATTATTGTTATGAAACTTGGAATCCCCTGGTGGATTACACCTCAGAGGTGAAAAGCTTTACCACGAGCGATCCTTCCGTTCCAACGGTAACCACTTATATCAATGATTTTAGCAATAATTCGGCTACTGCACGCGGACGAGTGGTTGACAACGGGAATGCAGAGGTAACTGAAGTTGGTTTTTGCTGGGGTACCAGCCATAACCCAACCATTGACGGTAGCCATAGCCATCAAGGCGACTTCTTAACTGCAAATATCTTCTCATTGACAATCAATAACTTAGAAGAAGGAATAACCTGTTATTTGCGTTCTTATGCCATCAACAGGCAGGGAGTAGGCTATAGCGAGGAGGTGAGTTTCACAACGGATTGCACCATTAATGTAAAAGCTTTTCCCGATGAAAGCGGCACGGTTTCTGGAGATGGCATCTATCATGTTGGACAAACCTGCACCTTAACTGCCGTGTCGTCCGAGTTCTCTAACTTTGTCAACTGGACCAAAGACGATGTAATAGTTTCAACCGACTCTATCTTTAGTTTCACCGTTACCGAACCGGCGTTATACGTGGCAAATTTCCAATTTTATAATTGCACCATCACGGTGAGCGCAGACCCTGTCGAAGGAGGAACGGTAAGTGGTGATGGCGACTATATTTCCGGACAACAATGCACCGTAACGGCTACCGAGAATGAAGGTTTTATATTTGCGAACTGGACCGAGGACGACACAACAGCCTCGGTTAACCCGAACTATAGCTTTATGGTAACGGAAAACCGTACATTGGTGGGACATTTTGTTCCGATTCCAACAGGAGTAATCCACGGGTTTTTCACGATAAATGAAGCCGGCGACAAGGTATTCTTCTCGCCAGGCAACCTCCAATACATCGGCAGTAACAACACATGGAAGTTTGCCGACAACCAATGGGACATCATTGGTGAAAGCCAAGGCAATAATGAGCAAGGCACCACCAGGGACCTGTTTGGATGGGGTACGAGCGGTTACAACCATGGTGCCAATTGCTACCAGCCCTGGAGTACAAGCCAAAACGATGATGACTATTGGGTTTACGGCAATTACACTTACAACCTGTATGACCAGACGGGCAAGGCCGATTGGGGCTACAACGCCATCAGCAATGGTGGCAACCAAGAAAACAGCGGCTGGCGCACCTTGACCAAAGACGAGTGGGAATATTTGTTCAACACGCGCACGACTGCTTCAGGTATCCGTTATGCCAAGGCATGCGTAAATGGAGTGAACGGCGTGATATTGTTGCCTGACAGTTGGCTTTTCGACTATTATACCTTGTACAGCACCGACATTGAAGACACCGACTATACCACCAACATCATTGATGTGATCGACTGGAACATGTTCTTGGAGCCATACGGCTGTGTATTCCTACCTGCCGCTGGCTATCGAATGGGGATTGAACTCTATGATGTTGGCTCCCATGGTGTGTACCACACATCCTCGAATTACAATTACGATTTCCTAAACATCTTTTACATTTGGCAATACAGCTTTGCTTTCAATGATTCATTCTTGTTATGCGGCGATGGCGGAAGACACGCAGGTCAATCCGTGCGTCTTGTTCGCGATGCCCGATAGATCAAAATTTGAAAATAGAAAACAATGAAAAACGTTAGACTTCCTTTCCTAATCATCTTGATAGCCCTATCGATAGTGGCATGCCATAAGGATGTGCAATTGGAGCGCAAAGCACCCAGGGTGACAGAAAAGAAAGTGGAAGTGACCGCTGCCTCGGCCAGTTTTGTGTGGGTGGTTGACTATCCCGGGGAGATAGGCTCAGTGGTGAAAGTAGGCCTGAAAGAGGATTTAAGCGATGCCAAGACATACGGAAACGACAGTTATTGTGCCGACACGCTGTTCTCGGTCACGGCCACAGGTCTCGCACGCAACACCAAATACTATTATTGCTACTACACTTGGAATCCATTGGCAAATAGCACCAGTGAAGTGAAAAGCTTCACCACGGAAAGTTCCTCTGCTCCTATAGTTTCCACTAAACTTGTATCCAAGATCGGTGCCTATTCCGCCACCGTTGTCGGCGAGGTGATTGATGATGGGAACGCCACGGTGACTGAGCGCGGCATTTGCTGGAGCAAAAAGCAAAACCCTTCCATGGCCGACAACCACATCAGCAACGGCGGAGGAACGGGAAAATTCAGCGTAGAGATCAACGGATTGGAAATAAACCAGAAACATTATGTCCGCGCTTATGCCGTCAACAGCAAGGGGACGGCCTATGGCGAAGAGTTGAGTTTCACAACAAGGAAGCCGAGTTACGCCATCAGCGTTTCCTCTGAACCAAGCAATGGCGGTACGGTAAGCGGGGGCGACAACTACGTTGAGGGGGCAATCTGCACCATTCAGGCAAAGGCTGCCACTGGCTATGACTTTATCCGCTGGACCAAAGACGGCACCGAGGTTTCGACAAATACAACCTATAGCTTTACCGTAACAGAGCCAGCAGAATTTGTAGCTAATTTCCAGCCAAAAAATTACACCATACAGTTGAGTGCGGACCCTGCCTCAGGAGGGACGATAAGTGGTGGTGGCAGCTGGTTTTTTGGACAACAATGCACCTTAACGGCCACTGCGAATGAAGGCTTTCGCTTTGCTGGCTGGATTGAGGACGGCTCAAAAGTCTCGGTTAATCCCAACTATAGCTTCACGGTAACGGAAAACCGAACGTTGGTGGGACATTTTGTTTCGATTCCAACAGGAGTAATCTATGGGCTTTTCACGGTCAAGGAAGCAAACGAAGTGTATTTCTCGCCGGGCAACCTCCAGTACATCGGCAGTAACAACACTTGGAAGTTTGCCGACAACCAATGGGATACCATAGGCGGAAGCCAAGGCAATGACGAGCCAGGCACCACCAGGGACCTGTTTGGATGGGCCACAAGTGGTTACAACCATGGATCCGTGTGTTACCAGCCATGGAGTACCAGCGAAAACCATCATGACTATGGTGCATACAACACTTCCGGCAGTAACCTTTACGACCAAAGCGGGATGGCCGACTGGGGTTACAATGCCATCAGCAACGGAGGCAATGTGGAAAACTACGGATGGCGTACGCTGACAAAGGAGGAGTGGAAGTATGTGATAAATACTCGTATGACAATCTCAGGTTACCACTATGCCAAAGCCTGCGTAAACCAAGTGAATGGGTTGATACTGCTGCCTGACCATTGGGAAACAAGTGTGTATGAGCTTAACGGAACCGATCATAGCCAAGCTGACTACTCCACCAACATAATTACCGCCGACGATTGGACGCTATTGGAGTCCTTCGGTTGTGTCTTCCTGCCTGCTGCGGGCTACCGACAAGGAATTTCAATCAGTCAGGATTCAAGTGGAAACTATTGGTCGGCATCTTACCCAGGCACCGTCTTATCCTTCTCTTTGGGTAATATCAATTCACAAACTCATATCTACTACTCAACTGGTTGTTCAGTCCGTCTTGTTTATGATGCCCGTTAAAACTATGACCATTAGAAAATGAGAACAATAAAGAATCGTTTTTTATCGCTATCGCTTGTTTTGTTTTGCCTTTGTTGTGGCTTGAAGGCACAGGATTTCAGCGTATTATCGGTCGAACATCTACCCAAAGACATGTCGGCTCGCGAAGACATCAAGACCGATGAACAGGGACGTCAGTGTGCCTTGTTCCGTATTGCCACCAGAAACATCCCATCAGAGCTGAAGGAAGGTTTTTACTTTTCGTGCGACTACACCTCGAGCATTGTGGAAAAAGTGCTACACAGAGGTGAAATCTGGATATGGGTGTCGCCCGGCATCAAGACCTTGAAAATCATGCACAAAACATTGGGGCAATGGGAACTGCAAACCACCAACCACATCTCGAACGTAGTGTCGCTGCACGTTTACAAAATTGTGATCCAAGGCACGGCCAAGCAGACTGAGTTTCAACTGAACAGCGATGAGCAATACCTCGAATTTGCCATCACCCCAACTGAAGCCCGGCTGTTTGTCGATAACGAGCCTTGGTCTTTGGAGGATGGCATGGCGAAGCGTGTCGTGAAGCAGGGAAAACACCATTACCGAGTGGAGGCCACCGACTATCACGACGACAAAGGGGAGTTGCTTGTGGATGCCTCCAGCTATACCAAAATGAAGGTGGACCTAAAACCCGCCTTCGGCTTCCTAAGGATCGAAAACGCTTCGCTCACAGGCGGATCCATCTATATTGACAACGCCACCGATGTCAAGGCCTACCAAGACAGCATCATGATCAAACTCAGCAGCGGGCAGCATCAGTTGCGCCTCACGCATCCCTTTTATCCACCATTCACCAGCACTGTGATCATCAAGGATGAACAGACAGCCACGTTACGGCCTAAGGTTAACACCACTTTCGTCACCTTGGATTTCGCCCATGGTTTCGCACCACAGAACTCATTCGGCTTCACTTTCGGCTCAACAACCAATATCGGCTGGTTTGTAACCGCCGCCAGCAATTTCAGTTTTGAGGCCTTGAATCACGACATCAACCGTTACGAGACCGAGGACGGAACCTTGTTTGAAGAGGATGGCAACTATTATTACTATCCTGACTTTACAGGAGAGTCGAGCACCTCCCGACTATCCGTCATGGCTGGAATGGTGTTCAGGATTGCCGATCCCGTATATATGAAAATAGGTGCAGGTTATGGTGCCCGTGTGAAGGCTTGGCGCATCACCCAAGGGGATCTGGTTACCGTTTTGCCTGAGAGTTACAGCACCAATGGCTTTGTGAATGAAGGCAAGGGCTTTGATGCCACCGTGGGTCTCCAGTTGAATTTGAAGTATCTGAGTATCGGCATGGACGCAGTGATGGGCATGTTTGCCAAACGGCCATCGTCAACAGGCCTGAACACCGAGTTCAAGATCGGGATCGGATACAACTGGAAGAAACTGAAATAAGGCGGAGTTATCATAAACAATTAGGGCTGCCACTACAGGTGACAGCCCTAAACTTTTCATGAACGTCGAGGAAATCAATCCTTGCGCTTGGCTTCCTTGATACGAGCCTTCTTGCCGCGCAAACCTCTAAGGTAGTAGATGCGTGACTTGCGGACGGCACCTTCCTTGTTCAGCTCAATGCTGTCAATCATAGGAGAAGCGATGGGGAAGCACCTCTCAACACCGATGTTGTTGGAGATCTTTCTCACGGTGAAAGTGGCGGTCTTGCCACAACCACTGCGCTTCAAAACGACACCCTGGAACTTCTGAAGACGTTCCTTGTTGCCCTCAACGATCTTGTAAGTAACGGTGACGGTATCACCAGCTCTAAATTTCGGAAAGTCTTTTACAACGACTTGATCCTCAACGAATTGAATTAATGCGTTCTTCATTTTATATAATATTTTTTTATATATTTTTCGTCAAAAACGGGTGCAAATATACGAAATATTTTGATTGTGAACGCTTTTTATTCGGTTTTTTTTAAGATTTCATACATTTCAGGTCGGCGTTCCTTGGTCCGCTGCCATGCCTGTTCCAATTTCCACTCGTTAATTTTCAGGTCGTTGCCCGACAACAAGATTTCAGGGACGTCCCAACCCTTGTAGCTGCGGGGGCGGGTATAGACGGGAGGGGAGACCAGTCCGTCCTGGAACGAGTCGGACAGGGCAGAGGTCTCGTCGCCAAGTGCACCGGGAATCAGGCGGACCAGGCTGTCAACCAACACAGCGGCACCCAACTCTCCACCCGAGAGCACATAATTGCCGATAGAAATCTCCTTGGTGACCAGATGCTCGCGGATGCGCTCATCAATGCCTTTGTAATGGCCACAGAGGATGATCATGTTCTCTTTCAGCGAGAGCTGGTTGCACAAAGGCTGGTCGAGCAGCTCGCCGTCGGGACTCATATAGATCACCTCGTCGTAATCGCGCTGGCTTTTCAGGTGGCTGATGCAATTGTCAACCGGCTCGATCATCATCACCATACCCGCACCGGCCGAAAAGGGATAGTCATCCACTTTTTTATGCTTGTCGGTACTATAGTCACGCAGGTTATGCAGTCCTATTTCAACGATGCCTTTGTTGATGGCCCGCTTGATGATGGACTCGGTGAACGGTCCTTCGAACATTTCAGGAAAGATGGCGATAATGTCAATTCGCATACTTTGAAAATTTTTGGTAAAATTACACAAAAAACACTTACTTTTGCATCCAAACAAATCAATAAATCATTTGCACCATGAAAAGACTTGGTTTACTATTACTTCTGATTGCGACCTCGGTATTCGTCCAAGCCCAAATTGCGACCAACATCTACTGGGTCCAGTTTACTGACAAGAACGACTCACCTTATTCCATTGACAACCCAGAGGCTTACCTCAGTGATCGCGCCTTGGAGCGTCGTGCACGTCTCGGCATCGAGATCGACGAGTATGACATTCCCGTCAACCCACAATATCTTGAGGCTGTTGCCGCCTGCGGCGCACAGCTCCTGAACCCCTCAAAATGGTTGAACGGAGTCTCAATTTATACTTCAAGTCAAGCTGTAGTTAATGCTATCAATGCACTTGAATTTGTGGAAGTTGTAAGAAATTGTCCTGACTTTCCAGAAGCCCAGCGCGACAAGGAGATCTGGCTTGCGAATGAAATGGCGGTTTCAGGCAGTCCTGTCGTTGCAAGGGACTTTTACGGTGGCGCGCACGACCAAGTTTATCAGCTGAAAGTCAATGAGCTGCACGACATGGGGTATGACGGTACAGGCGTGGTGATTGCCGTGTTGGACGGCGGTTTCATCGGCACCAACACCCATAACACCTTCGACAACATGCGTCGGGAAGGACGTCTGCTTGGGATTCGCGACTTTGTTTACGGCAGCTCTTCGGTGTATTCGCAAAGCTCTCACGGTACTTCTTGCTTAAGCACCATGGCTGCCTACGATCCGCAAAACATGGTTGGAACCGCCTACAAGGCTTCGTATTACCTGTTCCACACCGAAGACGGCAACGGAGAGAACATTGTTGAGGAATACAACTGGGTTTCGGGTGCTGAATACGCCGATTCACTTGGCGTGGACATATGCACCACCTCGTTGGGATACATTGATTTCGACATGCCACAGTGGGATCATCCTTTTGAGCATTACGACGGACATACCGCTCCCATGACCATTGGCGCGGAGATCGCCGCCAGCCGTGGCATCATTTGCACGAATTCGGCCGGCAACGAAGGCAGTGGCACCTGCACCTTGGGCATCCCTGCCGACGCCGAACACATTATCACTGTAGGTGCGGTTGATGCCGATGGTCAACGTGCATACTTCAGTTCCGTGGGACCCACCTACGACGGACGCATCAAGCCTGATGTGATGGCCATGGGCGAAGACACCTACGTGGCGAGTGGATATGGCGGGTATTACAATGGCAGCGGCACATCCTTCTCCAACCCCGTGTTGGCCGGTGCCGTGGCTTGTTTGCGCCAAGCACATCCTTATGCTTCGGTGCAGGAGATCTGCGATGCCTTACGCGTGGCTGGCAACAACGCCAACACCCCTGACAGCTATTACGGCTACGGTATTCCTGATTTCACCGCCGCATTGGCACTGATTCCGCTTCACGTGGACACCTTCATGCAAAACAGCCAGATCATCGCCGTGTATCCCAATCCCGCAAAGGGCGATGTCCATTTGGCCATGATGGAAGGCTACCATGCCGACATCAATGTTTACGACATGATGGGCCGTCATCTGAAATCGTATCATTTCAACGGCTTGAACCACACCTCCATTGAACGGTTCTTGAACAGCCTCGGCGATGGCGTTTACTTCATCAAGGCCGAATCGGAAGTCGGGTCGCAAACGGTGAAGCTGGTGATCACCAAATAAAAAAAAGCCCCGCCCACGTCATTGCGAGGAGTGAAACGACGAAGCAATCCACCTACGACGAGTGTGGATTGCTTCGCTTCATTTTATTCCGCTCGCAATGACGGAGGGATGACGGTGTTAACCTTTCAGCAGGGGTGAAGGAGTGTTGAACACCCTCGTGGCAAGCTCTTTGTCAAGCATCAACATGCCTTGGAGGTTGTCGCCGATCATCTTGCACTCGGTAATGAGGTCGAGCGCATTCTCTTCTTCCTCAACCTGCTCGTCGATGAACCAAGCCAGGAAGTTGGCGGCGGCGCGATCCTTATCCTCGTCGGCGATGTCGCAGAGGCCGTTGATCAAGGCGGTAACCTTCTTTTCATGGTTCAGGGTGTCCTCGAAAGCGGCGAGAACGGTCTTCCACGAAGTCTGAACCTTGGCGATAGGAGCCAAGATCACCTTTTCATTTTGCGAATGGAGGTAGTTGATCATGATCTCGGCATGGGCCTGTTCCTCTTGGAACTGCACCTTGAACCAATTGGCGATGCCTTTGAAACCCTTGGAATAGATGTCTTGCGACATGCTCAGGTAAAGGTAAGCCGACCACATCTCAGCATTGATTTGGTCGTTGATGGCTTTGGCTAATTTCTTGCTAATCATAATTTGAAGATTTAAAGATTCAAAATTTAAAGATTATTTGCCGAAATAACGGTTATACAAACCTTCAAAGCCTTTGCCGTGGCGGGCTTCGTCTTTTGCCATCTCGTGGACGGTGTCGTGGATGGCGTCAAGGTTGCGCTCCTTGGCCACGCGGGCGATGCGCATCTTGTCTTCGCAAGCACCACATTCAGCGATCATGCGCTTGTAAACGTTGGTCTTGGTGTCCCAAACCACATCGCCCAGCAGTTCGGCGAACTTGGCGCAGTGTTCAGCCTCTTCGAAGGCATAGCGTTTGAAAGCCTCGGCAATCTCGGGATAGCCTTCGCGGTCGGCTTGACGGCTCATGGCCAGATACATGCCAACCTCTGTGGCTTCGCCCATGAAGTGTGCGTTGAGGTCTTTGATCATGTCCTCACCAGTGCCTTTGGCGATACCGACGACGTGTTCGGTGACGAAATTCAAGGCAGCGCTTTCGTCGACGACTTTCCATTCAACGATTTGCTTACATTGGGGGCAGCGCTCGGGGGCTTCCTCTCCTTCGTGTACGTACCCGCAGATGGGGCAGATGAATTTTTTCTTCATAATGAATAAGTTTTAAGTTGATTTGATTTTCGTATGTTGTGATTGCAAAGATAAAATAATTTCTTAAATTTGCAGTTTTAATTAAGGTTAATTTTAATTTTTATGCTTAACAGAAGGTTTTTGAGAGTCAAGGTGTTGCAGGAGATTTATGCCTACCATCAGGCCGAGGAATCGGACATGCTTGCCGCCGAGCGCCGTCTTCTCAACGGCGTTGACACGCTTTATGGTCTTTTTATCCGTCAACTGACATTCTGGGTCGAAGTGAAGTGCTTCGCCGAACGTAGGATAGAGGAGAACATGCACAAGAATTTCCCCACCGCCGAAGACCTCAACCCGAACCGCAAGTTCATCAACAACAGGGTGCTCAACGCCTTGGAAAGCAACAAAGACCTGCAGAGCCTTCAGGAAAAATACAAGATCAACTGGGCCGACGACCGCGAGGACTTCATCCGTGGATTTTACAATCGCCTACGCGAATATCCTGAATATCAAGAATATATGAACAGCACAAAGGACAGCTTCTCATTCGACAAGCAACTGATCCTTGACGTTATCGACAACCACATGGCCGAAGACGAGCTGCTGTTCGACTATTATTCCGACAAAAACCTAGGCTACAACAGCGACTACCAGCTCGGACTCTTCCTTTTGTGGAAGTTCATCAATGAGATGGATCCCAAGTTTGACGCGACAACGCCCATTCCTCCTGCGTTCAAGACCGAAAACGACGAGGTCAACGACGACAAGCGTTTCCTGACCAGCCTGTTCAAGGAGACCTTGAAGCACGCCGACGAATATGCCGAGCTTGTGAAGGCCAACATCTCCAACTGGGACTACGACCGCGTCGCCTTAATGGACAAGATCATCATCTTCATGGCGTTGACCGAGTTCTGCCACTTCCGCGACATCCCCGTCAAGGTCACCATCAACGAGTACATTGAAATCTCGAAATACTACAGCACGCCTGACAGCCGACGTTTTGTCAACGGCATTCTCGACAAGCTCGCCGAGCATCTCAAGGAAGAAGGGAAGTTGGTCAAAAGCGGGAGAGGCCTGGCATGACCTTATAATTAATAGGTATGAAAAAAGCGATACTGATATTGACTCTGGTGTTAGGGTGGATGGTGACGGCCACAGCCCAGCAGTCCAATGGCACCTATTCGTTCCTGAGAGCCACCAACTCGGCTCGTGTGGCGGCATTGGGCGGTCTGCCTTTGCCTGTTGACGACAGCGACATACAACTGTGCACCTTCAACCCAGCGGCCATCGACTCCACCATGGGCAACAAGCTCGGCATCTCCTATGTCGATTATTACACCGACATCAATTTTGCCACCGTCCAATATTCGCGCACCATTGACGATTTGGGCTCTTTTGCCGCCACCGTGCAGTTCCATAACTACGGCCATTTCGACGCGACCTCTGAAGGCGGCATCGTTTCAGGCGATTTCACCTGTTCGGACTACTCGGTCAACATTGGCTGGGGCCGTCGGCTGACGCCCCACTGGAGCATCGGAGCCGCTTTCAAATATGCAGGGCTGCAATACGAGACCTATGCCGCAGGAGCCTTGGCCGTTGACGTGGCCGGCATGTACCGCACCGACAACGACTGGGTGTTCTCGCTGAACGCACGCAACATCGGCACACAGTTGTTCAACAATTTCGACTATCGCCATTGCCCACTGCCGTTTTCTCTAGATTTGGGCGCCTCGCACAAGCTCGAGCACCTTCCTGTGACAGTCATGTTATGGTACGACGACATCCAACGGTGGACCAAGGCATACGAAGACGGCCAGAAGGCCAATTTCGCAAAGAACCTGCTATCACACTTTGTCGTAGGAGGCGAGTTGTACCTGGGCAGGAACATCGTGCTGCGTTCAGCTTTCAATTACGGGCAGCGCTTTATGATGAACGTCCCCGAAGCCCGTACCTTGGTGGGCTTCTCAGCAGGAGTGGCCGTCAAGATCAAGATGTTCGAGATCAGCTATGCCCGCTCGCGCGACAACATCTCCGTGTCGCCCAACTATCTCACCATTACCATGGACCTCAACAAGTTCTAAATGTACCTTAAGGAACTGCGATTGGCCAATTTCAAGAATTGCGAATCCGCCGAGCTGGCGTTTTCGGAGAAGGTGAATTGTTTTGTCGGCCTCAACGGGGCAGGGAAGACCAACATCCTCGATTCCATCTATTACCTTTCGTTCTGCAAAAGCTTTTTCAATGCGGCTGACAAGCTGAACATCCGTCACGACCAGGACTTTTTCAGCATCCATGGCACTTACGGTTTCGACAGCAAGGAAAACGAGTTGGTGTCATGCATACAAAAGCGCGATGCCAAGAAATCGTTCAAATTCAACAAAAAGGAATACGACCGGCTTTCCGACCATATCGGCAAATTCCCCCTGGTGATGATCTCGCCATACGACCGCGACCTGATCAACGACGGGAGCGACTTGCGGCGCAAGTTCATCGACGGGGTGATCTCACAATTCGATCCCCTGTATCTTAGCGCCTTGCTCAAGTACAACCGCGCCCTGTTGCAGCGCAACATGCAGCTGCGCCAGTTTGCCGACACCCATCATTTCGACCGCTCCTTGTTACAGCTTTGGGACGACCAACTCTGCGTCTGCGCCGACGACATCCATAACAAGCGGAAACAATTCCTAAAGGAGTTCCATCCCATCTTCCAACACTATTACGAGGTGGTTTCAGGAGGTAAAGAAAAGGTTGAAGTAATCTATCTTTCAAAGCTGGATAACAAATCTTTACATGAATTGCTAAACGAAAGTTTACAACAGGATTCCTATTCGTGTTACACCAACGTCGGCATCCATAAAGACGACCTTGAATTCCATCTCGACGGACATCCGCTGAAGAAATTCGGATCACAAGGCCAGCAAAAATCGTTTGTGGTATCCATCCGCCTGGCGCAGTTTGAATACAATTACCAGAAGATCGGCTACAAGCCCATCCTGTTGCTCGACGACATCTTCGACAAGCTTGACGACCAGCGCGTCATGAAGCTGGTGAGGCTTGTGGGCGACAACCATTTCGGGCAGGTGTTCATCACCGACACCCAGCAGCAACGCATCGAAAGGCTTTTCGAAGATACCGACATCAACCACAGGATCTTCGAAGTGGAGTCAGGACACGTCAATCTCATCAGCCATGAATGATCCTAACCAAAACACAGTAGGGGAGCTGATCAAGGCTTTCTATGAGGAGCATAAGGGTTCCGACTACCTTGACGGAGTAAAGATCATCAAAGGATGGAGTTCGGTGGTGGGGCCATTCATCGCACAATATACCAGGGATTTGCAAATCAAGGACGGGGTGTTGTTTGTAAGCCTCAAATCGGACAGCCTGCGCAACGAATTGAGTTATTCGAAGACCGTTTTGAGGAAGAATCTCAATGACCTGGTAGGGCGAGAGTTGCTAAATGACATCGTTTTCAGGTGATTTTTAAAAAAATCCTTGAAAGTTTCATCGGTTTTATATAATTTTGCCCCTTTAATTCTAAATTATCAATTCTAAATTATACTTTGAACTATGCTTAGTCAAGATGTAAAGATCGGAAGTGCCATCCGTATGGATGGAAAGATTTATTTCTGCATTGATTTCCAACATGTTAAGCCAGGTAAAGGCAATACCATCATGCGTATCAAGCTGAAGGATGTCCTCAGCGGCAATGTGCTTGAAAAGAGATTCGACATCGGCGTGAAGCTGGAAGATGTCCGCGTTGAGCACCGTCCCTATCAGTACCTCTACAAGGAAGGTGAGGACTTCATTTTCATGCACACTGAGACCTACGATCAGATTCCGATCGCCGAAGACAATATCACCGGTGTGAAATTCATGAAGGAAAACGACATCGTTGACGTCGTCGTTGACGCTTCCACCGAGACCATCCTCTACGCTGAAATGCCAGTTAAAACTGTGCTTCAGGTGACCTACACCGAGCCTGGTGAGAAGGGCAACACCGCCACCAACGCCTTGAAGGAAGCCACCGTTGAGACCGGTGCCATGGTTCGCGTGCCTCTGTTCATCAACACCGACGACTTTATCAGGGTTGACACCCGTACCGGTGAGTACTGCGAACGCGTGAAAATGTAATAATACGATGAAGATCCCAAAGACCACATTAAAGAAACTCGCCGAGTTGATCGGTGCCGAGTTTGTAGGAGACCCCAACTTCCCGATCACTGGTTTCAACGAAATCCATAAAGTGGAAAAGGGGGATGTGACCTTTGTGGACCATCCGAAATATTACGGCAAGGCCTTGAACTCAGCAGCCACCGTCGTGCTGATCAACAAGCACGTGGAGTGTCCTGAGGGCAAGGCCCTGCTCATTCATGACGATCCCTTCGATGCTTTCCTCAGGGCGATGCGCCATTATCGGCCCAAGGAGACCTGCACCCAGGCCATCAGCCCCTCGGCCGAGATCGGGGAGGGGACCGTCGTCATGCCAGGCTCGTTTGTCGGCAACCACACCAAGATCGGCAAAAACTGCATCATCCATCCCAACGTCACCATCTACGACTACTGCGTGATCGGCGACAACGTCATCATCCACTCCGGCAGCGTGATCGGTGCCGATGCCTATTATTTCCAACGCAGGTCCGACAGCTACAAGAAGTTCGAGTCGTTTGGCCGCGTGGTGATTGAGGACGATGTGGAGATCGGCGCCTTGTGCAGCATTGACAAGGGCGTGACCTCCGACACCACCATCCGTCGCGGCACCAAGATGGACAACCACTGCCAAGTGGGACACGACAGCTACATCGGGCGCAACTGCCTGATCGGCAGCCATGCCGCCATTGCCGGTGTCACCCGCATCGAGGATGACGTCATCCTTTGGGGTCGCGTCTGCGTCAACAAGGATTTGGTGATCGGCGAAGGTGCCGTGGTTTTGGCCACTTCGGCCGTCGATAAGAACATCGAGCCAGGCAAGGCCGTCTTTGGCGTTCCCGCCCAGGACGTCCGCAAACAATGGCGCGAGCAGGCCGCCATGCGCAAATTGCCTGACTTCCTCAGAGAATATTACAACAACAAGGATTAATACTGGTACGCTCCCATATCGGGTGCCCCGGTGCGAGGCTTGCCTTCAAGGTCATAGGGAATCTGTGCCCCTATTTCAGGATTGCCTGTGCCAATGGCAGGCGAGAGGATTTCGCCGAGATGCACGTCAAAGTTCCGATAATCCACAAATAGCGGATCCTCATTGAAGATGCAGCCATTGAAATTAGGCCAAGCGTTACTGTATTTCGGGGCCTTCAACAAGCAATGGTCGATAAGATAGATCGTGTCGGCCAAAGCACCGCTCAACGCCATGTCGAATTCCTTCTCCTGGGGACCGTAAACAATACTGTTCCACATCTTGAAAGAGAAGGGGAACTCGTAACGCTGCCCATCCTGTTCCACATAGTTCGACAGCGACATCGACGGGGTGGTGCGGGTTGATTTCCACCAGTAATTGCCAATGGTGCAATGCCTGAGTTCATAAACGCCTCCCTGGGTAAAAGCCAAGGCGTATTGCCCGCAATTGTCGATAACCATATTGTGCGCTTCGATCAAATAAAGGGCGGCATAAACCCCTACGCCTGAATGGTTTTCAATGATGGTATTGTTGATGTGCAACGGCGCCGCAGTAAAGGTGGTGTCGAACGTCTCTGCATGAACACCGATGAAGGCATTGCGGATAATGGCATGATTGATGAGATGGTCGCCATTGGGGCGGGCATCCATGAGCCATATGCGATCCCATTGACCAGGTTCATCCTTGAAGAACGGCTCCAGCCTGTCGCCCTCGATGACCACAGGATTTTCGGCCGTGCCGTCCACGATCAACTGTCCGTCGATATACGACCAAATGCCACCACCGCCATGGACATACACATGCGTTCCCTCATGGATATGGAGCGTGCCATAGGAGTCGATCAAGGCATAACCGTAGATCACGTATGGAAGTTCGTTGGTCCAATGGGTGACCTGCAAGCTGTCCGCCACGATCTTGAACGCAGGAAAGCCATTGATGTGACGGTCCGCCACAATGTAACGGGCATTTTGTCCCCATGCTATCAATTTGACAGTCTGCATGTTACCATTGGTAACAAACACAATGCTATCTTCCACGATGAAGGGAGTCAGCAGGTCGTTGGGATCGATGGTGACATTCAGCAAGGTGTAGATGCTATCGTTGGCAGGGATGATCATGTCGTGATACTCCAATCCGCTTTCACCATCGATGTTGATCCTGAATCGCGACTGTTCGCCGCCCATCAAGCGTATCTCACTGATTTTAAGGTCTTCACGATAGGGATTATAGATCTTCAGCTGATGTGTCGAAGAGCCAAGGCTGGTGAAAACCGTGTCGAACAGCACGGTATCCACCGAAAACTCAAGCTTATGGCCGGGGTCGGTGCTGATGCTGTTTTCCTTCTTGCATGAGGCAAAAACCGTGATAAAGCATATAATGAGTACGATTATTCTTTTCATACCATGAAATTTGGGACAAAAATAGCTATTTTCATTCAAATTGCTGTAATATTAACTATCTTTGCGGCAAATTAGTATTTATGGCCATTAATATAAAGAACAAACGCGCCGAGCACGAGTATTTCCTGTTGGACAGGATCACGGCAGGCATTGTGTTGACGGGCACCGAAATCAAGTCGATCCGCAATGGGAAAGCGAGTCTGGCCGAGTCGTACTGCACCTTCAAGGGCGACGAGATGTTTGTGGTGGGGATGCATATTGCCGAATATGACAAAGGCACCTACAACAACCACGACCCCAAGCGCGACCGCAAGTTGCTGCTTACTGCTCGTGAGCTGCGCAAACTCAAGACCAAGGTGCAGGAGAAAGGCCTCACCATCATCCCCGTGCTGCTTTTCATCAACGACGATGGGCTGGCCAAGCTCGACATCGCCCTGGCTCGGGGCAAGCATTACTACGACAAGCGCGAGACCCTGAAGACCAAGGATTCGAAACGCGATGTTGAAAAGCAATTGAAAGGATATTGACAGGTCATCAAAAGTTTTTTTACTTTTGCAAAAATTTGGAATTATGAAAAAGTTCGGGATTGTTTTGGTGTTGGCCGCCTTGGTGTTTGGGTTTTATTCCTGCCAAAAGCACAAGTATTGCCAATGTTATGCCTATATCGACGGCGAAGACGTGCCGCTGGGCGAAGATATTGACTTGAGCAACTATGTTGCGGACTCCATCGAAGCACTGAATCAAAAATACAACGTTTACATCGTTGAACACGGCTCCTGCAACGACAAAGCCAAGGAAATCGTCGGTTGGGGTCAGGTGAAATGCGTTGAGGTTAGCCCAAAATACGACAGCAGCTGGTTAACAGACCTTTTCAACAAAAACAAAAAGAACTAATGTTTCGTTATGAAATACGGGTTTGACAACGAGAAATATCTCAAGATTCAATCCGAACATATCCGCGAGAGAATAGAGGAGTTCGGCAACAAACTATACCTCGAACTTGGAGGCAAGCTTTTCGACGACCATCATGCCAGCCGTGTGTTGCCTGGTTTCCAGCCCGACAGCAAGTTGCGTATGCTCCAAAACCTCAGCGACAGTGCCGAGATCGTCATTGTGATCAGTGCCACCGACATTGAGAAGAACAAGGTACGCAGCGACTTGGGCATCACCTACGACGTTGACGTGCTTCGCCTGAGAAACGAGTTCATGAAACGCGGTTTTCTGGTGAGTGGCGTGGTCATCACGCATTACAACGGACAAAGCAGCGCCTCGGCGTTCCACAACCGCTTGGAGCACCTGGGCATCAAGGCATATTACCACTACCTTATCGACGGTTACCCCCACAATGTGGCTTTCATCGACTCCGACGAAGGCTTTGGCAAAAACGATTACGTTGAAACCACGCGCCCTTTGGTCATTGTCACGGCACCGGGTCCCGGCAGCGGCAAGATGGCCGTATGCCTCAGCCAGCTCTACAACGAGCAGAAACGCGGCATCAACGCCGGCTACGCCAAGTTTGAGACTTTCCCCGTGTGGAGCCTTCCGCTGAAACACCCCGTCAACATGGCTTATGAGGCCGCCACCGCCGACCTCAACGACGTGAACATGATCGACCCGTTCCATTTGGATGCCTACGGTAAAATCGCCATCAACTACAACCGCGACATTGAGATCTTTCCCGTGCTGAACGCCTTGTTTGAGGGCATCTACGGCAAGTGCCCCTACAAGTCGCCCACCGACATGGGTGTGAACATGGTCGGCTTCTGCATCAGCGACGACGAGGTTTGCTGCAAGGCCGCCAAGGACGAGATCATCCGCCGTTATTTCACCGCCTTGAACATCATGGCTGAAGGCGGCTGCAACGAGAACGAGGTCAGCAAGATCTCCATGTTGCTCAACCAAGCCAAGATCACTGTCGAGGATCGCAAATGCGTGGTTGCGGCTAGGGAGCGCAAGGAGCGCAGCGGCATCGACAGCGCAGCCATCGAGTTGGCCGACGGCACCATCATCACCGCCGAGACAAGTGCGCTGTTAGGTCCCAGCGCAGCGCTCATCCTCAACGCCACCAAACACCTGGCCGGCATCGACCATGACCTCAAGCTGATTCCGCAATACATGATCGAGCCTATCCAAAAGACCAAGGTGGAATACCTACGAGGCAACAACCCAAGGTTACATACCGACGAGGTTTTAGTGGCACTTTCGGTGCTCAGTCCCGAAAACGAAAACTGCAGAAGAGCCTTGGAGGTCCTCCCGCAGTTTGTGGGTTGTCAGGTTCATTCCACCGTGATGCTCAGCGAGGTCGATCGTAAGATCTTCAGCAAGCTCGGCGTGGGGTTGACATGCGATCCGGTAAAGAAACCAAAATAAGATCGTCAATCCACCGGAATGTCCTTGTTGACGTTCTTATGCCCAATCAAGGCGTAGAAGAGGATATAAGCGGCGCAGAATAGCACCACCACATAACTGGTCATGTAGCTGCCAGTCCAGTCGGCGACGAGACCTTGCAGACCCACCATGATGGCGAAGCCGAATACCATGGTCATAAAGGCGCCAGAGGCGATGGCGGTGTATTTGCCAAGTCCCTCTGTAGCCAGATTGAAGATGGCACCCCACATCACCGAAGTGCAAAGACCGACAAGGATAAATGCAAAGATGCCCACTGGCACTTTTGCCCAGATGAGATTCAGGTTAGCCCAATCAATACCAGGAACGTTAACTTGCCAACTTTGGGGAGCAAGCATGCCGAACAACACCAAGGCGATAGCGGCAATGGAAACCGTGGTCACCATGGCTTTCGAGGAGACTTTGCCACCGATAGCGCCACCAACGAAACGGCCTATCAACATCATCAGCCAGTAAACGGCAACAATTAGGCCTGCAATGGTGCCGCTCATGCCGATACCCGGTGTCGCAGCAGTGGGTTCAGAAGTCAGGTATTGAAGGATGTAAGTAGGCGTTCCCACCTCGATACCGCCATAAAGGAAGATAGCCAAGATGCCGAGCTTGAAGTGGCGGAATGAGAAGGCACTGTATTTATCCTTGACTTCCGACTTCACTTCAACTGGTTGTTGTGGCTCCTCAATCTTAGTGAAGAGTATGACAATGAAACCAACAACGAAGATGCCCAAGGCAATCAGCAGGGCAGGGGTGGCATCGGAGATCTTAG
>Ga0310690_10000874_pt1 | contig 58907 bp, 38 predicted proteins | sample AusTroGonzalo_MG_2_FD_207661 | JGI IMG/M metagenome (GOLD analysis project Ga0310690, IMG submission 207661) | Bovine rumen microbial communities from tropical cattle in Woodstock, Queensland, Australia - Gonzalo_04 (v2) (version 2) | ecosystem: Host-associated > Mammals > Digestive system >... | reverse complement strand
CTTTTTATTTATGAGATGATTTTCATCACCATTTTTCACGACGGCGACTCCAAATCGGAAAGGTTTTGCCGAATCAAAAACAAAACCTGTCGGCGAAACACCGTTTTTATCGACAAATCCAGCTTTCCCGTTTTTGGAAACGACCGCGTATTCTTCTGAAAAATCAGAAGCTTCATCAAATTCAAAAGGTATTTTCACCTCGCCGGATCTGGAAATATAGCCCCATTTCCCCTCTTTTTTGACTGGCGCAAAGCCTTCGGAAAAGTTTCCGGCGTCTTCATACTCAAAGGTGATGACGATTTTTCCATTTCTGTCGATAAATCCGCACTTGTTGTCTTTTGATTTAACAGACGAAAGATCTTCCTTGAACTCGTTTATCCGCAGATATTCGCCCGGCAGAATTTTTCCTTTTTCCGTAACAACCACAGAATACCCGTTTTTCATGGCACGCATCAAACCGTCCTGCATAGTGAAAACTTTGTCGAATACCGGAGGAAGAGCCTCGCTGAAATCATCAAATAAAAGAGACTCTTTTCCATTGTCGTGGCTGAGGACATACAATACTTTTTTGTTTGCCCGTGATGCCTCATCCATGTAAACGCATAAAAGAGCTATAAACGATAAAACTGCTAAAATTATCAGGTTTCTCATTTTATAAAATCTCACAGTTTCCATTAAAGCTTTGACTTGATTCCGTCCTTTATATACTCGATTTCTTCTTCTTTGTGCTTTTCTATTTCTCCACTCCAAAAAACTTTATCATCTTTTAGATAATAAGTGTTTTCCTGAGTTTCAACAACAGTAAGGCATCCTTGTTCCAAACTTTCATAGTTTTTAGGAATTGGATAAGATCGGGTTAAGATTACTGTTTTGCCAGTTTTTGTATTATAGATTTCGCGGACAGATTTTCCGTCAATTCTTTTGCTTCTTTGTCTGTATACGGTGTCCTGACAAACTTTATCTTTATAATAAACAGTTCTTTCCTCAAGGTTGTTGATTTTTTCACCCCGTTTTTCTTTCCAGCAAATAAAATCACAATCACTTATTATTCCAGGGAGTCCGAAAGGTTCTTCTTCATCTTTAATTTCTTCAATATGTCTCTTTTTTCCGGTCAAATCGTAAAATTCAGGTTCTCTGCCGTCATAAAAATATACCTTGATGCTACTTCCATCCAAGTATTCGATTTTCCGTATTACATAATCACTTTCAAATCCGGCGATTTTAATTCCATCCAAATTGTAAATAAACAGAGTTTCTTCACTTATGTGGAAAAAATCCCTGCCAGCCTGCAGAATGCGTCCGAAAAAAGAAGTGTTTCTGTTTTTCTTAAGCCACACTATTCCGGTCGACCTGTTCTGACATATAGGCAAACTGTAAATGGTTGTGCTTTTCAATGTTTTGAACACATTACCGTTTTTTACAAAAGTTATATCCCCGTCTTTTTCCAGCAGCTTAGTATTTTCACAGCTTTCGACAAGTTCATCCTTTAAAACGCTGCTGACACTTAGTCTTTGTCTTGAATAGTCGGTGTAAAACCGAACAGGCTCACCTCTTTTTCGCGTTATAAGACCGCCGAAGGCAAGTGCGTTTCCGCTATGTTTTTTGTATTCTTTGAAAATCAAATAATCGTAATGTTTTCTGAATCTTATGAGCTTTTCTGTCGGATTTTCCACATTTCTTGTAGGGTATCTTTTATTGTCTTTATCAATGTAAAATTTTTCTTTGTTGTCTCCGTGTATTTCTGCAAAAGCCTTCCCTTCATAAAAAAACCAGGCGAAATCGAGATAAAAATCGATCACGACTTTTCCTGATTTGTCTATAAAGCCGAATTTGCCGTTTTTCTCGACGCGGGCGAGACCTTCGCTGAATTCAAGCGCGGAATCATAAACCGGTTCAATGACGACCCTGCCGCAGCCGTCGATAAATCCCATATAACCGTTTTGCTTTATCAGAAACCGTTGTTCTGTTTTCTCTTTGTCGGCATAACAGACATTGAGTTCATCTTCCGTCATCCGCAAAACGACATCTTTCTGCTCTTCCGCCTGAAGAAAAGAGATAAAAAGCAGAAAAAGCACTAAAATCAAGCGGTTTTTCATAAACACATCCTCAAAAACAAACGTATAATTTTACAAATACGGGCTTTTAAATCAAGCGGCGTGAAGTTTTACACAGACTGAAACAGTATCACCAAACCATCCCTTTGAAGTCGGTCGGGATCTCGTATGAGGTGAGCTCGTCAACGGTTCTGAAGAGCTTGTAAAGAAAGAGTCCGCATCCCGGGAGCGTGTGGGGAACGCGGTTCCTGTCTTTCGCGGCAATGAGGTCGGGAATGGCGTCCGGCACGATCTTTCCTCTGCCGACATTGACCAAAGTACCTGAAATTATTCGGATCTGGTGTTTTAAAAAACCGTCTCCCGTAAAGTCGAGGGCAAGATAGTCTCCAAAATCCGTGATTTTTGCCCTGTGGATAGTCCGGACCGTCGTCAAAACATCGCTTCCGGAGGCCATAAAGGTCGCGAAATCGTGGATCCCGACGAAATGCCTGACCGCGCTCTGCATTGCGGGAACGTCAAGCGGATAGGCACTGTGCCACGAGTAGTCGGAGGCGAACGGCGATGCGGTCGGCGTCATGCAGATCATGTAGCGGTAGTGCTTGCCAGCCACAAATTCGCGTCCGTCGTATTTCCCTTCAAGCCTTTCGACCCTGGTGACACGGATATCGTCCGGAAGAAAAGAATTCAACCCCTTTTGAAAAGATTCCGGCGGGATGTTCCTGAGCTCGGGGACCGTCGCGATGAACTCGAGTGCGTGGACTCCGGCATCGGTCCTGCTGCAGCCTGAAGGGTACGGGACATCCATCCTGAAGATCTCGGCAACGACATCGCGCAGGATCCGCTGGATCGTCACCGCGTTTTCCTGCGACTGCCAGCCGTGATATCTTTTTCCGCAGAATGCAAGAGTCAGAATATACATGTTCAATCCAGTTTTATGCTTCCGAGACTGCACGCATCGTCGTGTTCAAGCGGAACGATCCGGAGCGAATCAAAGCCGGCTTCACTGATCTCCTGTGGAATGCTGCGTTTTCTCGTGTACATCCCGAAGCGCTTCTTTTCGGGCAGGATCGTCAGTTTTCCAAGCAGCTTATCCTCTTTGAAGAATGATATTTCATAGCTGTCGGAAGAGTCCAGCGCGATCTCGATTTTTGCGGAATTGTACTCTTTTTCCAGATCGACAATGACTCCGCTCCGGCTCATGACGATGTTTTCGGAGTGGTTCCATTTCGTCTTGTTTTCCGTCTTTTCAGGCAGTCCGGCGAGGCGGATTCTCTTCACAAAATCCTCTGTTTCAAGCTTGTAAATCGTAAATCCGTAAGCCTCTTTTATCTTGGTAAGTTCGTATTTTTTCAGCTCATTTTCTCCGATAAAGCTTTTTTTAAAGACAAAATAGGAGTTCTTCCAATCCGCGTTTTTCGCATCCTCCAGAGACTTTAGAGCCGCCTTTTTGCTTGAAGAATAGAAAAGCGGCGCATCTCTGTGGAAATAGGCGTAACCGCCGCTCCAGATCTGCGGGATACCGAAAATAAAAGCCCGCTCAAGTTCTTTTATTTGACCCGTTTCAGAGGCGATTTCCAAAATCCCCGAAAACCGTTTCCGAAGCCCCCGGTCACTCCTGTTGTCGGAAAAAGCCTCCGAAGTAAAAGAATTGTTCCATAATTCCCGATACTTATGATACGGCGCCGCCTCAAGGGAAAATAGAAGCAGAAGCGAAATCAAGACAACAGAAAAGCGGCGGTTTTCCGAGACCCGGGCCGCAACGAATGCAAAAGCCGCCGAAGAGAGCGCGATCAGCGCAAAATAGGAGGCAAAAACGAATCTCGGCTGCTTGTGACCGATCGCCGAGTGAACCGCGAAAAAGAGGATGAACGGCAAGGCGAAGACAATCACTTTTTTTAGTTTCCCGAAGTGAATTACAGATAAAATCAATAATAAAACCGCAGAGATATATGTTATTGGATGAAACGTCTCCGCAACATCGGCAAAGTAGTAGTACCATGGAGAGACCCCGCCTGTCCTGTCGGAAAATTTCTGAAGAATGTTGTAATCGAGGTATGTCAGAAACGACTGCATGAATTTTCCCCATGTGAAAAGATCCAGGAGCCCCTGAAGAAGCATCATCCCGATATATCCGAAACCGAATACCAACGCAGCTTTGAAGCGTTTTTTTGACGCCAGGAAGAGGGCGAGAGCCAAACCGAAGGCAAAGACTGCGTTCTGAAAACGTATCATAAAGGCAATACCGCTCATAAAAACCGACCAGAAGAGGTGACGGTTTTCGGAGCTGTCGACATAGCGGACCGCAAAGTAGAGGGCAAAAACCATGAAGGGCAGCGAAGCCGATTCAGAAAGCGTCCTCACCGAGACGTATGCCAGGAAATAACTCACGGCAAGAGGCAGCGAAAAGAGGAAAGAAAGCCCCTTTGAAAGCTTGAAGTTCCGTAAAATCAGATAGATAACTCCGATCGAAAGGCTGTGCAACAGGCTGAAAAAGAGCTTTATCCCGATATTCAGATGAAGCGCGTTCTTCACACCGAAAAAATCCAGGATCTTGTAGACGCCAGCCAGGATCCCGGGCAGGAACCAGCTCCTCGCGCCGACCCGGAACTCCCAATAGGTTATCGCCTTCCCGAACGCAAGCTTGTGCGCCATTTCGACGGTCTGGTAGATCTCGTCCGGGTAAATCTGGGCGAAACTCGTGCAGGAGGCGACAGCCCTTACCGCCAGAGAGAGACAGAAAATTAAGCAGAACCAGAAGGTGTCGCTGCTGTTTTTTTCGATCTGCTCACGGTAAAACACCCCCCGCCTGAAATCAGTCAAGTTTGAACTCCTCCCTCCAGTTGTCCGTTTTGCTCCAGTCCGGCTGCTCCGTTTTCGTGAAGAGGTAGTTCCCCATCACGAGGTAATCCATTTCGGTCCGCATGAAACAGCGGTAGGCATCATCCGGAGTGCAGACGATCGGCTCGCCGCGGACGTTGAAGCTCGTGTTGACGACGATCCCGTAGCCGGTCTTTTCTTTGAATTTGTTTATGAGCTGCCAGTAGCGCGGATTCGTCTTTCTGCTGACGCTCTGGATCCTTGCAGAGAAGTTGATATGGGTGATCGAAGGAACGTCGCTCCTCTGGAAGTAGAGCCTTTCGTAGAGCGGAAGTTCATTGTAATTATCAGGAATTTTACATCTTCTCGATTCAACGACAGGCGCGACCAGAAGCATATAGGGCGACTTTGTCGTGATATCAAAAAACTCCCGGATATCCTCTTCGAGGACAGACGGTGCGAAGGGTCTGAATCCCTCGCGGAACTTTATCTTGAGGTTGAGCTTCTTCTGCATGTCGGGGCAGCGCGGATCACCCAGGATCGAACGGTTTCCGAGCGCTCTCGGGCCGAATTCCATCCTTCCCTGGAACCATCCGATAACGGTGTCGTTATTCAGAATCGAAGCCGTTTTATCGCACAACTCATCAAAATCGTTGAATTTTTTATAAACAGCCTTGTACTTGCGGGCAACTCGTTCGATATCAAAATCGCTGAACTGCGGACCTAAGTACGCCCCGCGCATCGAGTCATCCGGATCGATTTCCGTGCGCTCGTTTCCGAAGTATATGTAGTGCGCCGCAAGTGCCGCGCCGAGAGAACCGCCCGCGTCACCGGAGGCCGGCTGGATCCAGATGTTTTTGAAGATCCCCGCCTTCAGGAGTCTTCCGTTCGCGACGCAGTTGAGGGCGACACCCCCCGCAAGAGTGATATTGTCGGACTTTGTCAGTTCCTTCGCCGTCTTCGCAAGCTTCAGAACGATCTCTTCCGTCACCTCCTGGATCGCGTAGGCCATGTTCATGTAGTGCTGATCGAGCTCCTGCTCGGGTTTTCTCCTCGGGAATCCGAAGAGCTTCTCCCATCTGGCGTCGTTCGTCATGCTGAGCTTCGTCGCATAGTCGAAATAGTCCATATTCAGCAGGAACGAACCGTCTTCGCGGATATCGACGAGCGTGTCGAGGATCTTCCGCTTTATCGATTTCGTCTCCTCAGCATCGGGGTTTCCGTAGGGTGCAAGCCCCATCAGCTTGTATTCGCCGCTGTTGACTTTAAAACCGCAGTAATAGGTAAACGCAGCGTAAAAAAGACCAATCGAGTGCGGGAATTCCAGCTCTCGCAGCATACTGATTTTATTGCCTTTACCGTATCCTATCGTCGTTGTCGCCCACTCTCCGACGCCATCAAGCGTAAGGATCGCAGCATCCTCGAAAGGTGACGGGAAAAAGGCCGAAGCTGCGTGCGAAAGGTGATGTTCCGGAAAGAGGATCTGCGGGATCTTTTCCCCCTCGCGGCCAAGCTTCGAGAGCTCTTTCCGAAGGTTGTCCTTCATGAAAAGTTTCTCTTTGATCCAGACTGGGATCGCCGAGTTGAAGCTTTTAAGCCCCTGAGGCGCAAAGGCGTGATAGGTTTCAAGAAGACGCTCGAATTTTATGTAGGGCTTGTCGTAGAAAACCACAGCCGTGAGGTCACCGAGTGAAACTCCGGCTTCATCCAGAACAAAGCGGCAGGCGTTGAACGGGAACGACGAATCCTGTTTTTTACGGGTAAACCGCTCCTCGTGAGCCGCAGCAAAAATCTTTCCGTTTATTGTCAGCGCAGCAGCGCTGTCGTGGTAGTAGGCAGAGATGCCAAGAATTATTTCGTCCATATCTCACTTCAAAAAATCGTGTAAATAAAAGGTGCGATCGCACTGCTGCTCGAAAGGACGATCAAAAGCCCCAAAAGTAGCAGAATAACTATCAAAGGCAAAAGCCAGAACTTTTTACGGGCCTTCAGAAAGCCCCAGATATCTTTAAGAATCTCCATAACTTCTCCTAATCAGAAAGGCTTGTCCAGATCTGCGGCCGTATATTCGTGATCTCTCGTTTCAAAGACCGAAACCGTACCCTTTTTAAACGGCCCGAGACGGAGCGTATCCCTGCCCAGAAGACGTCTGAAAAGCCCCATAGGCGTAACGACGGCAAAGAAAACCACCCCGAGAAGGAGTTTCGACATCACACTGCCCAAAATACGCGAAAAACCGAACCAGAGCTTCGCGAACGGCAGAAAAATGACAGGAACGGTCATATCCAGAACAAGAACGGCGATCGCTGCGATCAGCAGCGGTCTTATCGCGAAAACAGCATAGCAGATCAGAAGGATCAGAACGAGAGCCATTCCGCTGTCCGACGCCTGCCTCCGATCCTCTGTGATTTTTGATAAATTTTTTATTTTGTTGTCCATTTCACCAACCCTTAAGCAAAAAAACGGCGATATTCTATATACAAAGGGAAAGAACTCAATGAAAAAGCCGACTTGCTTGCCTATAAATATAATTTAGGTATAAATCCGATTGTAAATTTTTACGTTTTTTGGGAGAACAGTATGAAAAATTCCGAAGAGACCAACAGCAACGCCGAACTCGTCGTTCTGCAGGCGGCAAAAGGCACTTCTGTCGTAAAGTTTTCGGACGACATCAACTTTGCGGTCGGCACAAACGGCAACTTTATCAAGATCAGCGACTACGAAAGATCGCTCATCGCCGATTTTGACGGCAAAAGCACCCTGGCGGACATCATCGCCAAAAGACTTGACCGCGGAGACACGGCGGTTTTCAACACTCTCCTGACGCTGATCGGACGCCTGAACGACAAGGGGCTCCTCGCTCCCGAGTGCTCTGAAAAACTCCAGCAGATCAACCCCGGCTCACGCAACCTTTTCGAAAAGGATCTTGCAGAAAAACATATCGGCCGCAGCGGCTTTTTGTCGCTCCTCGGAAAGTTTTTCAGCTCCTTTGCCGCGCTTATCCTCTTTTTCGCAGCTTCGCTCATCTGCATTTTTGCCCCTTCGCTGAAGGGCGTGAACCTGCTGACGTCGATCACGGGCGGCACAATGGCAAACAGAGGCGGAGCCTACCTGGCGGCAATCATTTTTATCGTCATCTTCATCTTTGTCGTGCTCTCGCTTCCTGCATTTATTTCGGCCTGCACGCTCCTTTCACAGGGAATTGAACCGACTTTGAAGCTCAAATTCAAATACGGTCTCGTTTATCTCTCGACCGATTCGGCTCAAATCATCAAAAAGGGAAGAAAAATGGCGACAATGCACTACGCGATGCTTCTCCTGACTCCCTTCACCGTTTCAGGGACCGCCGCACTGCTCTGGAATCTCGGAATTAGCCGGCCGCTGATGGCTGTCATCAACGTCATAGCCTTCGGAAGTGGTCTCATCATGGCCTCTCCGCTCGGGGAGACGCCGCTGGCAACACTTCTCGGCTTTTACATGCTCGGAGACGGTGCTTCACTCACCTATCTCAGAAAGAAGTTCATAAAGGATATTTTTTCGACAAGCAAAGGCTCCGACATGCTGATAATACTATCCAGCGTGGGACTTATCTGGATCTACGTCATGTATGTCTACTTCTGGCGCGTTGCGAGAGCGACTGTAAGCTATCTGACCTCTGATCTTTACGAGGCGCTTCTTGGCTCGGAGACAGGTTCTATCGTTCTGATCTCGATATCGCTCCTCCTTATCCTGCTTCCGCTCATTGCGGCAATAATAAGATTTATCATCATTATCTTCGGAAACCTTGAAGCAGTCGCACATACACCGCTTGCGAAGATGAAAAATCTTGCGGGCGAAATTTCCTCCAAAACTGTTCCGGCGACCGAAACGATCGTCAGCTTTTTGAAGGAGGTCCCGCTCTTCGCATCACTTGACGACGCAACGATCAAAGCTCTCTGCGGGCACATCAAGCTGCGCAAATACGCAAAAAACAGCGCTGTCGTCCGGCAGGGAGAAGAGGGTGCGCACTTCTACACAATCGTTGACGGTGCTGCAGACGTAATCGTCGAAACAGGTGGAAAAACAAAGACCGTCGGTAAACTCTCGACCGGAGACTCCTTCGGAGAAACGGCACTTCTCGAAAAGGGGAAACGTACTGCAAGCGTCGTTACGACGGCACCTTCGACGCTTTTTGAGATCAGCCGCCAGGCATTTGACGAATTTGTCGTTTCGCACGCTGAAAGCAAAGAAAAGATCACGGAAGTCATCAGACTCAGCAAGATCCTTCTCTCTTCGCCAGTCTTCTCCTTTATGGATCAGAGACAGCTTTCGACCCTTCTGAAGATGCTCAAAACCGAGAATGTCAGCGCTGGCACTCTCATCTTCAGCCAGGGTGACGAGGGCAACAAATTCTACCTTATCCGCGAAGGCAGGGTCCACCTTACAAGAATGGAAAATTCAATAGATACGTTGGATATTACCCTGGAGGAAGGTCAGTTCTTCGGTGAAATGGCACTCGTCAAAAATATCCCCAGAACCGCAAGCGCGGAGGCTGTTACGGATTCTGTCTTCTGTACGCTGACCAAGGAGCAGTTCCTCAGTATGCTTAGCGGCAGCCTCTTCAGCGGAAGGGAGATGGGTTTACTAATCAATCAGAGAGCTTCTCAGCTCGGAACGGAGGTATTGAAGTCATGTTCGCGAAAATAATCGGCTTAACGGCTATAGTTTTTGTCCTTGCCCAGGCTGCCGGCGTAGGTGAAGAGCAGCTGAAATATGTGACCGACATCGCAAAAATCACTCTGACGCAGCACGAGGTCAATTCGATCGCGCATATGATCTACACCGGCAAGATCCTTTTCGCTGAAAACGACGGAAGACTGCCCGGCTACAGTGAAGAGGAGTGGGCGCATTGGATCCGTAAAGAGATGTCTTCAAAGGTCGGCGGAAGAGACACATCGAAAGATTACTGGGATGTTCCCTACAGCATCGAGGAGACAGATGAGGTCCCGGGTCTTTCCAACCCCGGTTTCATCGTCAGAAGCAACGGCCCCGACACCAGCCGTCAAAGCGACGACGACATCCTTGCCGGATACGAATATCGAAAATAAATCCTGAAATTAAATAAGTTCCTACAAATCGCCGTTCGGCTACTTGGCATCGACAGAGGGTTCGACATGGATCGAGATCTGCGTTTCAAGACCGAATTTTTCGCGGATCTTCTCCTCTGCCCCGATCGTTACGTCGTGTGACTTCGCAACCGTCATCTCCGGAGCAACAACAATGTGGACATCAATGATTATCTGCGGTCCGAGCCGGCGGGTCTTGAGATCGTGAACATCCAGAACGCCTTCTACACCGAAAATTATTTGGACTATTTCGTTTTCGATCTCATCCGGAAGCGAAGCGTCCGTCAGCTCGAGAAGTGCCGGTATCGACATCTTTACGGCGACAACGAGGATCACGATGCTGATGATGCAGCTTACGAGAGGATCAAGCAGGATCCACTTGCCGCCTAGCAGGATGGCCCCGCCGATCCCGATCAAGGCGCCGACAGAAGAGAGCGCGTCCGTCCTGTGGTGCCATGCATTGGCAACAAGAGTTTCGCAGGAGAATTTTTTTCCGACGCGGATAGTCCACTGATACAGGATCTCCTTAACAGCGACCGACAGAAACGCTATCGCCGCGGCAAAACCGGAAGGCTTTCCGATACTCTCCCCCGACACGACGGAACGGATATCGGCAATGCCGTGCTGCATCAGCTTCAGAGCGACTACGATCAGCAGCAGAGAGGCAAAAAGGGTCGCCAGCGTCTCAAATTTGCCGTGACCGTAATCGTGCCCCTTATCCCGGCCGCGGGCTGAAATGTTTATCATGACAAGAACTATAAGATCGCTCACGAGATCGGAGAGCGAGTGGACCGCGTCAGCTACCATGGCCGAACTTCTGCCGAAGATCCCGGCAACCAGCTTCAGACCGGACAGGACCATGTTGATGACCGCGCCCCAAACCGTAACCCGTGACAATTCCGTTTTTCTGCTGCTCATTTTACCCCGTACAAAACTATGACTTTTCGGATTACCTGAGAAGAAGCCCCTTCAGATATTCGGTTTCTGGGGCTGTAAGCCGGATCGGATGATCCGGAGCCTGGTGAAGCTGCCTTAAAATCGAAATTTCGCGGCCTGCATCGTGTGCCGCAAAGGCGACGGCACTTCTGAAATCGGCAAGAGTCACGGCTCCGGAGCACGAAAACGTCGCAAAAACTCCGCCACTCCTTAAAAGATTGAGGGCATTCAGATTAAGATCCTTGTAGGCCCGCAGACCCTTCTCAAGATACTTGTTCGACGGCGCAAGCTTCGGCGGATCGAGAACGATCGCATCAAAGGTTTTTTTCTCCTTCGCAAAGGTGCGGATCTGTTCGAAGGCATCGCCCCTGATAAATTCGTAGCGGTCCCTGCCTATCGAGTTGAGTTTCATATTCTCCCCGACAAGAGCTTCGGACTCTTTGGAAATATCCAGCAGGATCGAATGTTTTACCGATTTTTTAAGCGCATAGACCGAAAACGCTCCCGAATAGGCGCAGATATCCAGCATATTACCGAAGGCATAATCTGCGAAAATCCTGCGGTTGTCACGCTGATCGGCATAAAAACCCGTCTTCTGAGCCGTCAGATCTACGAAAAAGAGAAGGCCGTTCTCCTTTGCGATGATCTTTTCACTATCCAGTCTGCCGAACAAAAGCCCGTTTGAAGCTGGCAGACCTTCTATTTTTCTGCCGTCGCCGTCACTGCGTTCAAAAACGGCATCGAGACCTGCAGTTTCGGCGATTTTTTTAGCAAGAAACGGCTTGATTTTATCGAATCCAGGAGTTGAAACCTGCATTACACCTACCTTTCCGAAGATATCGCAGATAATTCCCGGAAGCATATCGGATTCGGAATAGATCAGGCGGACGATCGTCGTTTCAGCGGAAATCATCCCCTTCCTGAGACTGCATGCATCCTCTATTCGGCGTGAAACCCAGGTCTCATCAGGCTTTTCCGATTCGATCCAGCTCAAAAGCCTGACCCTGATACCCGATTTTGAGTTATAATGTCCCCACGCTATGAAATCTCCGCCTGTGCTTTTTACTGCAACGACATCGCCATCCTCTACATTTTCAGAGGTTTGACGGACAGCACCTGAATAGATCCACGGGTTATGTCTCTGAGCAAGCTTTTCCCTTCCCTTTTCGAGGAGCACCCACTTTTCTGCGTTTGACATCAGCCTTCCTTCTCCCGTTCATCCAAAAAGTGGAACAGAATCTGAAGCTGCGTCGTCTCCGGCAGAACCGCCCCGGCAGCGCTGAAGACATCCAGAAGCTCGTCCGCGCCGACGCTTCTGCGCTCCGTAACGGAAAGATTCTTGTCCAGGATCAGGACCTCCGTCGGCTTGAAAAGCGTTCTGATTTTGGTTATCGCAACGCAAAGTTCGCCTGTCGAACCGATTTTAAGGATGCTTCCTACAGGATAGATACCCAGGATAGCGATCATCGATTCGACGACCTCGCGTCTGAAAGCGTTTCCGGAATTTTTCATAAGCATCCTCAAAGCCTGATGCCTTGTAAGGGATGGACGCTTCGGATTGCCCTTCGGATCTGCTTTCGTGACCGCGTCAAAGTAAGAGACGGCTTTCAAGATATCTCCAGAGGGCGTTCCCGACGAGGTGTCAGGATCGGAGAAGGCGATCTCTCTGAAATCTTCCGCTCTGAAACCGCAGTTGAGAGCCGCCTCTATTCTGTCGTAGTTGAATTCATCCATCCTGGAAAGTGCGGAATAGCCGGTCATTTTATCCTCGGAAAAGTATTGGAAATATGCCGAGATCCCGACTCTCTTCACAGCCTGAAGATCAAGCCTCAGACGAAGCGCCACCAAAATCGCAATAAAAGCTCTCGAAGCTGCGCTCGTCCCCTCGAAGCTGCCCATCACGGTATGAAGCGAACTCAGGTAGACCATAAAATCGATCGTTTCGGCCTTTTTTGCGTTAAGGGCGATCATCATAAGGTCCTGAACGCTGCGTTCGATCATCCTGAGCGGGATACTTTCTGCTGCGCCGACCATTTTCGCATAATCCCCGAAGCTCGTCACCATAGATATAAAGTTTCGTCTTATCGACTGCTTTGCCGTGTAGATAGGCAGGTTGCCGGACTCCTCTGGGTCATACGGATAAATATCAATATACTGAAGCGGCGGAAGCTCCGCTTTGACACGCTCGAAGTATACCAGCTTCGGCTCTCTGCCTATGGGAAATTTGCCTATCGTTCTCATCAGTGTAACGATTTCGTCATCCGTCACGCCCTTTTTAAAAGTAACTCCAGACATACAGAGAGAGAGGAACAGGTCGTAGATATCCTCAAAGTATTTGTCATCCTGCCTCTGGCCTCTGATCCTGACCTTATCAACCTTGATGTCTATCCCGTCAAAAAGGATCGAAAATTCACTCTTCTCAGCAAAGAAGAAATCCAGGACCTCTTTGAAAAATTTGATTTCGTCGGCGATCCTGTCATTTTCCGGACCGAACATCTTGATGTTTTTCCAGAAGGTAAAGAAGGACTTGGAAAAGTTGTAACGCCACTTTTTTATCGAGTTTTCAAACTCCGGTCTGTTCCGCCGCTCTTCCATTAGTAGCCTCCGTTCAAAATAGTTTTCGTTTCAGCATCTCCGACGCTTCTTCCCTTTTCAATCCAGTTTCTCATCAAAAGGTTTTTCTGAGACCTCTGCCTGACAAATTCAAATACCTGCTTCTTTAACGGAAGATACTTGTCGCGCTTGAAAATGTTACCGCGGAGCGTAAAAAGATATTCCAGATGCTCAAGCATAGGAGCAGTCATTTCGCCCTTCATAAGCTTCAGGATCTGCTCGATTTCATCCGGATCGAGAGTCAGAAATTCCGGGCTTGTGATCCTTCTTTTGATCTGCATCAGGAACATTGAGGGATTGTCGAGTTTGTTCAAGGAACTGAGAATAATCATTCTGAGCTCTTTTGTCTCAGAAAAGATAAGCGAACCCGGCAGATCAAAAAGCTCGCTGCGGCCGGAAGAGAGGATCCTGTCGGTGTAGCGCTCGTAATCCGTATAGTTGAATTTAGATCTGTTCTCCTGTTTGAAAATCTCGTTGAAGATCTGCTTTACGCTTATGACGTCCCTGACTTTCAGAAGGTTTTCGACAGCAAGGATCCTTACGTCTTCATCAGGAGAAAAGACCGCTTTCTCCCAATATTCCATGTTTTCGTCTGCCGAATAGACGCTGAGAACGTTTGCCGCTTCGACACGGACCTGCTTAACCTCGTGGTTCATGACATTTCTTACAAGCGGCAGGAATTCAGGATTGTCGGTATAGCGCAGGATATAGAGAAAATTTCTTACGACATGCCAGTCAGGATCTTCAAGGTATCTCCCGACAAGTTCGGAACTCTTCATGTTCTTCGCGAGCCATTTAAGGCACTGGATCCTTATATCCTTGTTCGTACACTCGCAGACCTTGACGAAAACAACATCAAAATTCGTCATGCTGATGACATTTATAAGGTCGGCAAAGCTTTCAACCTGTTCGGCATCCGCAGTATTCGCCTTCTCGAATATCGCATCAAGGAAACCTCCGTCGTTGATCCTCTCGATAGTCTCCCTGATGTTTTCCACAGTCTCAGTTTCGCTTTGATCAATAAGCTGCATCATTTGCAGAAGAGTATTGAGATATACGAAACCGGAAATAAAGTCTCCGTTTGAGATGTTGAGGACCGTATATTCGCAGATCTTTCCGACCATCTTTTTGTTTGCCTCTTTATTCGTGCCGGAAATTACCAAGCTTACGGCTTTTTCAAGATATCTTTTTACGGCAAAATCCTTACCTCGGCTCTTAAGCCACTTCTCGAAATCCTCACCTACCGGCTTCAGGAAGCCTTCAAATTCTGTTGAAACATTCGAAATATCGTCGACCGTCGGAGTTTTTGACATTGCCAGGGTAAGATAATCTTTCGGTTTTACCGTATTTTTTACCCACTCGATCTTCCATGGTTCAGGATCTCCCATGTCCGGATCTGAAATAGTCCCTATATGCGTGATCCCGTAATCCCAGAGCCGCGTGTTGAAATCGTAGTCCAGAAGAGTATAGTTCAATGTCTCCTTGATTACGGCGAAAAAGTTTATAATCTCTTCCTTGGTTATACCTTTTACAAAATACAACTCTCTGATATCATTAGATAAAAATATATTTCTAAACTTTCTTTCGCCCTGGTCGAAGAGCTTTATCTTCTTCTCCTGATAATAAAATCCGACCTTTTTCGTCGTAACGCTTGCATAGGGCAGAAGGTTGTGGATAAGATCCATATTCTGCTTCATCGTATCAGAAAACTCTTCGAAAATCTTATCATGGACATCGTAGATCTCCGTCATTTTCGAAACTTTGACAAGCTGCGCGATGATGGATCTGATACCGCGGTAAAGCTGCTGCTTCTGTTCCATTGGAATTGAGCGAAAATATTCGGTCATTTCCCGCTTTTTTTCAATGTAGAGCATGAAGTCCCCCTTTTTTAACGAATGATTACAACTTCTTAAAAATCAACCTTTCAGCTCTCGGCAAATATTGATTTTAAAAACGCCATCTCCTATACTAGCCACAACACGTTTTTATTATATCTATTATCTCTTTCGGAGCAAAAATGTGGAGAAAGGTTTTAAAAAAATTATCTGAAACGTGCTCGATACCGGAAGACTATCTGGGTACATTCAATGTTATAAATGAATCTCCTACGGAAATAAGTCTGGGATATTCAAGTGAAGACGCATTCTCTTTTCACGTAAAAATGAACAACATCAAAAAAATAGAAAACGTTGTGGCAGATCTCTTCGGAGAGAGCTGTAAAGTCACTTTTACATTCACTCCGGCTACCGAAGAATCAAAGAGACCTGTTCAGACAGACTTAATATCTCTGATCGGAGAAGAAAAGGTAAAAGAGGAAGTTGTATCAAACAGCACTCTCAACAAGAATTTCACTTTTGAAAACTTTGTTCCGGGACCTTCAAACAAAACAGCTTTCGAAGCTGCAAAACTTGTAGCCAGAACTCCCGGACATGACTACAATCCGTTATTGATTTATGGAGAATCAGGACTTGGAAAGACCCATATAATCCAAGCCATCGGGAACTTTGCCGAGGCAACACGCCATGACTCCGTCTACTACGCTGATGCAAACACTCTTACAAATGCATATATAAATTCCATTAAAACTAACGAAATTGATAAGCTGGAAAAAAATATATGTAAAAACAAGATCCTGCTCATAGACGACATTCAGTTTTTCAGTGGAAAGCAGAGTACGCAGACATTTATTTTCAATATTCTGGTCTCCTTTTTCAACAGTAATAAAAGAGTAGTCTTCACGTCAGACAGATATATTTCCGAAATAAACGATATACACGACAGGCTTAAAACAAGATTTTCAATGGGAGCTTCACTTGAGATCAAACCTCCTGAGTTTGAGACCAGAGTCGCTATTATCAAAAAAAAGATAGAACTCATGGATAATCTGACTTTTGACGATGAAACCGTCAACTTTATAGCCTCAAACTTCAAAAATAACGTCAGGGAAATAGAGGGCGCACTGACAACAATAAAAATCACCGCCGATCTGTGTCACGAAACTTTTATTGACAAAGCTTTTGTCAAGCCGTGTCTTAAAAAAATGATAACGAAAAAGGTCGAACTCGATGTTTCCGATATAATAAAAATAACCGCTCTCAACATGAACTTGAAGCCTAATGACATCTTGTCTGCTTCCAGAACTAAAAATATTGCGACCGCACGTCATATCGCAGCATATCTTTCAAAAAAATATACATCGTCGACATTTAAGGAAATAGGCGAAAAAATGGGCAAAAGGAATCATTCGACTATTATAAGCTCTTGTGAAACAGTTGAAAAAATCATTAGGGATAACGCCAATACAAAAAAACTTGTTGAGAAGATAGAGAAGGAAATTGAAGAACAGAAAAACAGTTGATGACATTATGTTGAAAAATTCGTGTCGGCTTTCTGTTGATAACGTTTTCAACAGGTTTACAACAAGTTACATACACTCTTTTATTTCTTTAACTTATTGTTTTTGCTTATACTTTTTTGTTTATAACTTTTCAACTTCATTTATAGTTACTAATATTTAAAAAAGAGGAAAGAAAATGACTAAAGTTACATTTAACACAAAGGACCTGCTCAAAGCTATTGACTGCTGCAACTCTTCAATCGAAAAAAAGGGAACCATGCCTATTCTGACAAGTATCCTTTTCGATATAAGAGGTTCAAACGCACTTCTTAACTCTATGAATTACGAAACATCAACTGTCGTAAACATCGAAGCTAAAAACGAATCCGGAGAGGAATCAAAGGTCACGATACCAGCAACGTATATCTACAATATCTGCAAACTTGCAAAGAGCGAAGAGATCATAATTGAATACGAAAACAACTCTGAAACAAATTCGATGCAGACAAAAATCACGGCCGGAAAGACAAATTACACAGTTTCATGCTTTGATTCAAAAGACTTTCCTGCTATACCTACAACTGAAAAAGAGTTTAAGCCAGTAAATATTTCAAAAATAATCGCACTTCTTAAGAAGGTTCAGATTTCTCTTACTGATGTAAATGTAAACAGAAACTTTGCCGGCATTTTCTTCAAGAAGGTTATCAATGAAGACGGAACGAACGCGCTTGAAATGGTAACAACTGACCGTCACAGAGTATCTGTAGTAAACATCAAAAACTACGATTTAGATATATCCGAAGCTGAAAGCGGTTTTATAGTTCAGGGAAAAAACTGCGTTGATATATCAAAGATTTTTGCTGATTCTGAAACAGCTGAAATTGCTATTGATGATGACAAGATATTCATTAAAAGCGCTAATGTGACATTTATATCCAAGATAATCAAGAGTGAATTCCTTGATTATAAGAAGATCACAGGTAAGTACAGTGATATAAAAGAGAAAGATTATGCACTTGTTGATTGTAAAGAGCTTGCTGAGGCAATAAAAAGAATAACAATCCTTACTTCAAGCGACAATATCTGGGCTTCAAGATATACATTCAGCGGTAATATGCTCAACCTTACATCCTCTTCAGAAAGCGGTGGAAATTCTAGTGATGAAATACTTCTTGAAAAAGGCTTTGAAGAGGAAAAAGCAATTTCTGTCAATGCAAAATATCTGTCGGATGTCATTGGCGTTCTCGATGACAAAAATGCAAGGATCATCTTTGACGTAGGTTTCAAACCGATGATCATTGAAGAAGAAAGCGATCAGTATATCTACGTTCACATGATCATGCCCTTAAGACAATAATGAGAATAAAATCTCTTTATCTTTCAAATTTCAGGAACATATCCGAGCTGGATATCGATTTCAGCGACAAATTTTTGATAGAAGGAAGGACTGGTGCAGGAAAAACATCAATAATTGAAGCATGTTATGTTCTTTCATCAGGAAAATCGTTTAAAACATCACAGTTGAAGGAGTGCGTAAAAAACGAGGCTAACAACTTTTTCATAAAGTGTTCGGCTGAAGATCTTGATGGGTATAACAGAGAAATTTCTATCGGTTACGATACAGAAGACAATAGAAAGATCCTGATGGACGGTAGTGAAGTCAGAAGAAAGTCGCTTCTTGAAGCTTTACTTCCAGTTATTCATTCAATTTTTGATTTCAATCTTATAACCGGCGGCCCTAAATCCAGAAGAGATTTTATTGACAGAGTATGTTTTGTAAATGATAACAACTATTTAGATGATCTTGGAAATTATCTGTCGTTCATAAAAAACAAAAACACCGCTTTAAAAAACGGAAATTCCGAGGTAATAAAATATTTGAATCTTGCAGCTATTCCGCTGATAAAAAGGATAAGAGAAAAACGTAAAGAGATAATTGAAAGAGTAAATCAGAAGATCAAGGAAATCTCTTCAAGGCTTTTTCCTGAAATAACAGCCTTTTTTTGTTACAATCCAAGTGAGGACATTGAGAAAAAACTTGATGGTATTCTTGAACTGGAACTTTCAAAAGGCTTCTGTCTTTACGGACCGCACCTTGATCAGATAAATCTCAATATCAAATCCGGAAGAGCAAAAAACAACATTTCAATGGGTGAAACTTATATAAATTCATTTCTGATAAAACTCTCCGAGATAGGAATTTACGAAGATTTGAAACTTCACCCCGTTTTCTTTATAGATGATCTGTTCGTATTTGTTGACAACGAAACAAAAAAACTCCTTTTTGACGAGATAGAGAATCTGGAAAATCAGGTCATAATGACAAGTTCTTTAGAAAATATCAATAAATTCAATAAAATAGAAAAGTATTACTTATCCAGATAGATCTTTAAGATCTCGACTCTGTTGTTTCCGTCGTTTGCGACTTGATCTGTGTTTTTGATGTTTCCGCGGTACTCTTCCTGATAAAGTCCGGCATAAGAGGTATAGTAGCTGTTGGCCGTGTTTTCAGGTATTTTGATAGTTACCGGATGACGGATTATTTCGCCGTTCTTCCAGAAAGGTGTCGGATATGTTCCGTTTGCGATGTTTCCGTCGCTCTTTGTTCTTTTGTCCTTTTTATCACCCTCCGTATGAAGGAAAACATCGTAATCCTTGGTTATTTTGTTTGCTATGGATCTGAAATAGAGATTTACGCTGATATTTTTTCCTTCTTTGGAATGATATTTTCCATCAATAAATTCAGGCTTGTTTGACGTAAATTCAAGACCTTCGAGAATTATTGAGTTGTCGATGTTTGCACCGATTTTTATCAGATCTGGCGGAAGTTCGGAAACGATGTACTCCTTAGCTTTCGTAAAATCTCTCTTTTTACCTTCCCCTTCGACCTTTAACAGAAGATTCTGCCCTCCTTCGTAGATGTTTACTCCTCTCTTATTGATCCTTTTCATCAGAGAATCGAACCGTTTTTTGTCCGGCTTACGCAGTATAACGTACTGGACACCTGGTTTTTCAAAAAATCTCAAAACACTTTTATCTTTATCCATGTGGAGGAACGTTATTTCGTTTTTGAGCCAGAATCCGGCCGATTTTCTGAGCCACTTGTAGTAATCTGCGATCGGTGCCCGTTCCGGGCTGTCTTTCAAATAAGCTTCAACATGAGGTTTAAGTGAAAATTCTTCAGAAATTTTCGGAAGACATAGTGCAAGGTAATAGGTCATAAAACCGGCACTGAGTATAAAAAGTGAATAAAAGGCCGCTTTTTTGATCTTGTCGCTGAAAATCATGAGGAATATGAGAAGTCCGAACAGAGCAAAAACGGCGGAGGTGACATATACCCATGAACCGATCCACGGAACTTTTCTCGTGTTGTAAAATGTTACGAGATCCAGAAAGAGAGTGTGGTCGTTTCCTAGATCCTTACCTATCACACCGAGAAGAAGGATAGCTGCAACGGCTTCAATTTTTGTCCCGAGTGTCCAGCCTTTCTGACAAAATTTGTCAAGGTAAATTCCGACAAAAATTGCGAGGAAAGGAACAACGGGGGAAATATAGTGGTAAAATTTAGTCGATGAAAATGCCAGAAAGAAAAATGGTCCGACAAAGCTGGCGAAAATAAAGAGGATTTTTCTTTTTTCATGAATTTCGTCATCTTCATTCCCGTTTTTGACAATTTTTGTCAAAGCATTGTAGAGTGCAGCCGGAAGAAATGCGCTCCACGGAAAGAGAGAGTACGCCAAGATCCGTACATAGAGCGTGTAAAGGTCGTTCGACTTGTGGATCACGCCTGCTGTTCTCTTGAAGTGGTGGTAAATGATGAATGTGTCAAAGAAGCTCTTTCCTTCGCTTATCATCATATATCCGAACCACGGCATGATTACTGCAAGATAAATAAAAGCGCCGATAATATGTTTTTTAAGATGTTTCCATGATAATAAAAGGCTGAAATCTCTGACTAAAATCATAAAAACAAAGAGAGTGATGCCGGGTATAACGGCCGAAAGGAGACCCTTTGCCAAAAATGCCCAGCCTTCAAAAAAGTAGAAGAGATATAGATACAGATCCCGCTTTTGAATTTTATATAAGTACTCGGAATCATTGTTGTTTCCAATATAATATTGAGCGAGGCAGAGAGTTGCGATGGTGTTAAGACCAATAAATGGCAAGTCGACCATGACTTGTCTGGAGAGCATGAAATACTGGGGAGAAAGCAGAAGGACGCATGTCGAAAGCATCGCGACCCTTCTTGAGAACAGCTTCGTCAGTAAAATATAGAAACCGACAAGCGTCAGAATCGAAAAGAGCGCAATAGGCAGCCTTCCCATGAACTCGGAGATCTGGATCTTGTAGAAAGGCATCAGCATCCAGAAGAGAAGCGGCGGTTTTGACCAGAATTTATTGGAATTCTGATACCATAGCTTTGCAATGGAACCCTTTTCGAGCGTCTCCCAGGCGACGTGCGAATAGTGGTTTTCCCACGGGTCGATAAAATAGAAATTACCGATAAGCGGGATGTAGAGCAGAGCCGCAAAAACAGCAAAAGTGATCAGAAAGAACTTGTCTAGATTGTTAAGTTTTCCTGATCTGACAGAATTCAGTGAATCTATATCGTCACCGATCCAGTTTTTTAAACTTTTCAACATTTTAACTCCAAAAAAAAACCCCTCCGAAGAGGGGTTATAAATGGATTGCTCCAAATTGTCAACTAATCAGCAAGAGCTGTTCCGTTCTTGTGGAAGAAACCAAGGTTCGAATTCATGCAAGCTTCTTTCCAATCCTCCGGAACCATCTTAGCAGAAACTGCTGCAGCCATTGCAAGACCATCGGTGAAAGCATTAGAAGTACAACCACTGGGTTCAGCACCATTAGTAATAGTACCGATTTTGTAGCCATAGAATTTACCACATGCATAATTACCTTGTGCCGGGGTATCAGAGGTTCCAGGGCAGGTTGTACCGAACTTAGCGGTAGAAGTTTTGAAACCGAGTGTTACAATGTCGTTCGAGAATTTTGAACCGTCGCCACCGTTCGGGTCTTCTTTGTAGACAAGCTGCATCTTAACCATCTCGGAAAGATTCTGCTGAACCTCAGAAGTTCTTGATTTCTTTGTGTAGTCGCTGTACATAGGAATAGCAACTGCTGCAAGAATACCGATGATTGCGATAACGATCATGAGCTCAATGAGTGTGAATCCTTTTTTCATCTTTAAATCTCCTATAGATGAAGTTAATAAAAAACGTGTTTTTCACACGAAAAACATCACAAGCGTCCTAGCAAAAAGTGTGCCGAAATACAAAAATCAATTGTTTGTATGTAAAAAACTCATACGGGAATCCATTCCGCCCTTTTTCCAATCGTTTAAAACCTTGGAGTCTTCGATGGCTTCCCCGATTGATAGGCAATTGCTGGGAACGGTACATTCTCCTTCATTGAAATTTGTTCCTATCACACCGATTTTGTAGGCATAAAATTTTCCGCAGGCATAGGTATCGGCAATTGTTCCGGAAGGATTTGTATCTTTGCATCCGGCAAGTGTTGACGAATAGGCGTAACGGCTTGTTCCGAAGCCGAGAGTCTTGAAAGATGATGCGTAATTAAGTGAGGCCGCACCGCCGTTTGGATCCTCGCGCCAGGTTATCTGAAATCTTGTGATAACTGCCAGCATCGGCTGAAGCTCGGATATTCTCGCCTTTTTTGAATAATCACTGTAGAGTGGTATGGCAACTGTTGCCAAAATGCCGATGATCGCGATGGTCATAATAAGTTCGATAAGTGTAAAACCTTTTTTCATATCAAAGTCCTTATGTTTATAAAGAGCATAAATGCAAATCGAACGATACAAGCAAAAAGTGTGCTAGAGAAAAATTGTTGATTAAAATCAGATGGTTAGCTATTTTAGGGACATTACGGTGGTGATTCCGTAGTGGTCGGAGACGGAGTATGAAGTTTTTGTATGGGCGTCGTAGTCCAGCTCTATAAAAAGGTTGTAGAGCGAGCGGTATGATTCAAAAGTGTAGCCCTTTTTCGTTTGGAAAAGAATATGGTCCGGAATGGAGTTCATGCTGCTGACAAGCGGATTGTCTTTACAGACAGTGCAGAAATCTGCGGCTTCGCTCTCTTCGTTATCATATAGTTTAAAATATGGGTCGTACCAGCCGTTGAGTTGAAATGTTCCGATCGGATTGGTGTTGAAATCGAAAATATCCTCTCCGAGTGCAAAATTGCTGTTGAAGTCACCCATGATTACGCGCTGATTTACATTTTCTTCGACTGGAATAGAGAGAAGCTGCTCTACCTGAGTCAGCTGTTCGTCTTCCCAGCTCTCTCCGAAACCGTTGTATTCAGCATCGCTGAGAGGTGAAAGAGATGTGCAGATGACCTGAATGTTTCCGAGTCCCGGTTTTTCGACAACGACAGAAAGTGCCGTTCTGAGTTTGCCGTATGATCTTAATTTTATTGATGATTTGTTTTTCATCGGAAGTCTTGAGGCAAGCAGGATGCCGTTGTTGCCGGAATATTCGTACTCAATTTTTTTGCCTGGGATGCGTTCAGATTGCTGGCAGGCTTCCAGTATCTCAAGGTAGTTACCGTTCTGGATCGCCTCAAATCCGTGGCTCAGCATACAGTTTCTGCAGTCGGCGGGAAGCTCCAGAAAAGCCGGACCGCAGTTTTGAATCAGACACATCGGATCGTAATCCGGACATTCGGTAAGGACGCATGACAAAACCGGAGCAAGATCGTTCATTGTACAGGCCGCAGGGATCGTTTGAGAATCCGTGTGTTCAAGATCTTCGTCATCGTTGCTCGTTTTTGCGTAGAGCTGATAATCGAAACCGTATTCATCACGGAGCATTTCTCGGGTCTTTTCCAGAATGTCGTTTCCGTAGAGATCCTGGATGCAGAAAAGGTCGCTTGTGACTTCGGCAAAAAGCGGTTTCATCTTTTTAAAACGTTTCGTGCGGAACGGGAGCTCGTCGGTCATTCTTGCGTTGAAAGTCGTAAACGAGATCGTTGAGTCGCTCGGGAGAGAGCCGTTGACAGAGTTTTCGCAGCCTGTAAAAACCAATGCGGCGAGAAAAAGGAGACAAGGGAATAATTTTTTCATTTTGTCACTCCAAAAAATGTGCAGCGGTATCTTAGTCGTAATACAAAGCTTTTACAATTTCATCAAAAGTCGTTACGCCGTCGGCAAGTTTTCTTATCGCCGATTCACGAAGAGTCATCATTCCGTCCATCACGGCATTGTTGCGGATCTCTTCGGTTGATGCGCCAGATGAGATTAGCGAGCGGAGTTTGGTGTTGACCGGCATGATCTCAACAATAGCTGTTCTGCCCTTGTAGCCTGTATACCGGCACTTAACGCAGCCCTCGGCATCTTTGATTTTGTAGGTCTGGTCTAGCGGAAGATCAAGCGTGATCTTTTCCTCCTCAGTCATTTCGCGGTCAAAAGAACAGTGCGGGCAGACTTTTCTTACGAGTCTCTGCGCAACAACAGCGTTGAGGACGCTTGCGATCATAAAATACTCGACTCCGAGGTCGTTAAGCCTTTCAACGCTTGACGCTGTATCGTTCGTGTGAAGTGTCGAAAGCACAAGGTGACCGGTAAGAGCTGCCTGAACGGCATTTGCCGCGGTCTCTTTGTCTCGGATTTCTCCGATCATGACGATATCCGGATCCTGCCTCAGAATGTGGCGGAGCGCGTTGGAAAAGGTGATCCCGGCACGGTTGTTGACGCCCATCTGGTTTATCTCTTCAATTACGATTTCGATAGGATCCTCAACAGAAACGATATTTATTTCCGGCGACGCCATGGTTTTTAAAGTTGAATAAAGCGTTGTTGACTTTCCGCTTCCGGTCGGACCCGTAACGAGGACCATCCCGTAAGATTTTTTCATTGCGGTGCTGAAGGTCTTCAGCTGATCGTCAGTAAAGCCTAAATTGCCGGTATCTTTAATGAAATCTCCAGATTCAAGGATCCTTAGAACCATCTTTTCGCCGTTTACGACGGGAATCGTGCTGGCACGGAGTTCAACCTCCTGACCGGTTTCCGTCAGAACTTTGATCCTGCCGTCCTGAGGACGCCGTTTTTCTGCGATATCCATCCTTGCTAGCATTTTGAGACGGCTTACGAAAGGCAGATGAGCTTCGGCAGGAAAGGTGTAAATAGTGTGCAGAACCCCGTCAAGCCTAAATCTGATCAAGGTTTCAGAGCGTTTGGGCTCGATATGGATGTCACTCGCCTCCTGCTCTATCGCATATTTCAGCATATAATCGACGGCATTGATGATGTTCTTATCATCCATATTTTTCGCCTGACCGAGGCCTGTCAGGTGTTCGAGATTGTTAAGTTCCTCCTTTTTGTTGTCGCTTGCCGCCGCCGAAATCGATTTTTTGAAGCCGAAAAGATCGTCGATAGTGCTTTCGATCTGTTTGGAAGAGGAAACAACGGGGATGATCTCGCAGCCGCTGCTTGTCGAAAGCTGGTCAATAACGTCCATCCTGAAGGGATCCGCGATTGCAACGACGATAGCTTCACCTTCTTTGTATAGCGGAATGACGCGGTTAAGCCTGCCGTACTTCGCGCTGATGGTTTTGATAACGAGCTGCGAATCGATTTTTAGCGGGTCGATAACGACATATTCGCAGCCGCTCCGGACGGCAAGGAGCTTCAAAATCTGCTCTTCGTCAAGCGGGATCGACTCCTTTTCGCAGGCAAAAGCCACAAGCTCGGTCACGAACGGCTCGCGCTTGTATTTTGATGTGAAAAGCGATTCGTAATAATCTTTTTTGTCGAGAAAAAGTTCGCGTGCCGAGTTCTCCAGAACGGAGTAATCAACCAGCATATCCAGCAAAAGCGAAAGTGTAAGTTCTATTTTCATCAGCGCTCCTTTGTCAAAAAACGGTGTTTTTTACCATACAATAAGAAAACATCAATAAAATTACCAATTTATGAATATAAAAATTAAAAATGTTTTTTAAAATCCAAGATTTTTTGAACAAAATCGTCAATGCTCCGGCATATATTGTCAGGCTTGGAATAAAGCGGTATATCGCCGGCGGGAAAAGATAAAATCCTGCATTTTTCATTAAATTCCCAAAAGACTACAGGCATACTCTCGCTTCTTGAAGTAATACATAAAATATCAATAAAATCAGCGTAGTATGCTAATTCAGGCAAAGGCACTTCTCCTAACCATGAAATAAGTCCCTTTTTTTGGGCGGCCGCAGCTGTATTTTTCAGAGAACCGCCTCCAAAGGCTAGAAAGGTGACATCGCTGCGCTCTTTTTTTACTTTTTCCGCTATCTCAACAAAAAAATCGAAACCTTTTACCTCTTCAAGTCGTCCGACAAACGCCACATTAACCATATTTTTGTCTATTTTCAGCGGGTTTTCAGGTGTAACCGGACTCGGCAAAGAAGAATGAGTCGGTAGAATTTCGATCTTCAGATCTGGGATTTTGTCTGTTACGATCTCTGAAAGTCTGCTGCTGTTCGAGTATACTATGTCGGCATTTTTCAGTGTTTTAGGCAGAATTAACGGAAAGTTTATAAATTTGTTCACATCGGTTCCTAATAGCCAGACATCATATTTTTTTTTGCAGATTTTTTTCAAAAAATATGCTGAAAATCCGGCTGGAACAGCCCAACAGGCAAAAATTTTCTCAAAATCGTACTTTCCCAACAATTTTTTTGCATTTGAAACAAAGCCGAAAAAGAGCTCAAATGTCACGAACAGAGTTGCCGGCTGATAAATTCTTCTGCCTGCCAGGTAGTCGTGGTTCCAGTTGAAATAGTGGACGAAAGCGTTCCCTGTTTTTGTTTCAAAACTCTTGCCGCGAAAAGGTGCAAGGATATGAAATTCTGTCTCCGGATGAGTTTCGACATAGTCAAGAATAAACCGGCCGCGATAGTCGTTTTCGTGCTGCGGAAAAGAGTGTGCGAGAATGAGGATTTTTCTTTTTGCGCTCATAAATATCCCGCCCTTTTAAAAAAAGCGTGCAGAATCCGCCTGAGAGCAAGATTGATCCCGCCCTGTTTCGCAAGCCATGTGAATTTTGATATAACATAAAGGATTTTATAGCGTTTTTTCGCAAAAGGCGAGATTTTGTCAAAACCGTATTTGGCTTCGATGACCTTTTGTTCGTCGATGGCTCTTCTGTCGATCCTGTCACGCTTTGTCTTTTGATCCTGATGCCGCCTGAATGACCCTAAAAAAGAATCTGTTTTTACAAAAATACCGGTCCCCTGATTTAATATCACGCTGAAAAGAAAATCGGTATCCATAAGTTGGTGAAGGTTTTCGTCAAACAGCCCGAATTTTTCCAGGACCTCTCTTTTCCAGAACATTGACTGAAGATTCGAATCAAACCCCTCGTACGAAAAGTGCGGGACCCTTGGTTTCGGTGCGGAATAGGTTTTGTCGATGACGTTGTCGTTTTCGTCGATTTCGTACCAGTTCCCGTAGACGATTTTCTTTTCTGGATGCTTTTCAAAGACTTCAGTCACTTTTTTAAATGCGCCCGGCATATAGATGTCATCGCTGTTCTGCCAGCCGAAAATATCTCCCGTTGCCTTTGCGAAACCCTTGTTCAGAGCGTGACTCTGTCCCCGGTCCTTCTCAGATACCCAGTATGCGATTTTGTCTTCATATTTTTTGATGATCTCGACGGAATTGTCGGTCGAACCGCCGTCGATAACGATGATTTCCGTGTCAACCCCCTGGTTTATCACGGAAAGAAGCGTCCGTTCGAGGTATTCTGCCTGATTATAGCTCGGAATCACGATTGAAAACTTCATTTTGACCTCGATTCACATAGCTTGATGCATGAAAAGTAAAACGCCGGTTACTTCATCGATTTTGCTGTTTTGACGATGTTTTCAACGGTAAAACCGTATTCTTTCATGACGATGTCGCCGGGAGCCGATGTGCCGAAATCGTCCGAGGCGATGATTTTTCCGCTGACGCCGGCATACTTTTCCCAACCGAAGCTGCTTGCCGCCTCGATGACGACTCTGCGTTTTACTGCCGGAGGAATTACGGATTTCCGGTATGTTTTCGGCTGTTTTTCAAATATTTCACGTGAAACAATGTTGACTACCTGAACTTTTTTGTCTTCGGAAATCAGTAACTTGGCGGCCTCAAGTGCGAGGTGGACTTCAGATCCTGTCGCGATGAGAAGCAAATCCGGCTTGTCGCTTTTCAGGATTGCGTATCCGCCGCGGAGAACGCCTTCCGCCGATTCATATATCGTTCTGTCGATAACCGGAAGATCCTGACGGGTCAAAACCAGAACAGTCGGATGATCCTTGTGGGTGAGGATGTAACGCCATGCCTCGGCTGTTTCGTTTGCGTCAGCAGGGCGCATGACGTTGAGCCTCGGTATGCAGCGGAGAGAAGCAAGCTGTTCTATCGGCTGGTGTGTCGGACCGTCTTCTCCGACAGCAAGAGAATCGTGCGTGAAGATAAAAACAGGGTCGAGACCGGCTAGGGCTGCAAGCCTTATCGGAGGCCGCATGTAGTCCACGAAAGAGAAGAATGTCGAGGAATACGGCCTGAATCCGCCGTGGTAGCAGATTCCGTTGATGATGGCTCCCATTGCGTGTTCGCGAACTCCGAAGTGAATGTTGCTGCCCGAAAAAACGTCTGCACTCACCCACTCCCTGCCTTTGATCGCGGTTTTGGTCGAGCAGCTGAGATCGGCATCTCCGCCGATGATCCACGGGAAAACAGAGGCGAGTTTCGAGATGATCTCCCCGTTTGCGGAGCGTGTTGCGACCTTTTTTTCGACCGAAAATTTCGGAAGGACGGCAACAATCTTTTCTTCCAGATCTTTGGTAGACTGTCCGAAAAGTTCATCAAAAAGCTCAGCCTTTTCGGGTTCTTTTGCAAGGGTCTCGTTTAGTTCTTTTTTCCATTTGCGGGCAAGTCTGATGTTGCGGTTCATGCTTTTTGCAAAGTCATCCAAAACATCGTCGTCAACCGCAAAAGTTTTGTTCGGATCCATACCGAAAGCCTGTTTTATTTGGTAAATCTCTTCAACTCCTAGCGGAGAACCGTGCGACGATGATTTGCCGGCCTTGTTCGGAGAGCCGTAGCCTATAGTTGTCTTTACGATGATGAGCGAAGGTCTTTCGGTCTCGTTTTTTGCGTTTGTTACAGCCTTATCGATAGCATCCAGATCGGTGTCGCCGTTTTGAACGGTCTGAACGTGGAAGCCGTAGCTTTCGAAGCGTTTTTCAACATCTTCGGTGAAGGTGATATTGGTCGGACCGTCGAGTGAAACATCGTTTGAATCGTAAAGAACGATCAGTTTCCCGAGCTTCAAATGTCCGGCGATAGATGCCGCCTCCGATGAAATTCCTTCCATGAGACAGCCGTCGCCGACCAGGACGTAGGTGAAGTGGTCGATAATTTTACCTAGTCTTGCGGAGAGCATTTTTTCGGCAATAGCCATTCCGACAGCATTTGCGATCCCCTGTCCCAGCGGACCTGTCGTTGCGTCAACGCCTGGCGTCATGCCGAATTCCGGATGACCGGGAGTCCTGCTGCCGAGCTGGCGGAAATTTTTTAAATCGTCGAGAGAGAGTCCGCGAAATCCGGAAAGAAAAAGCATTGCGTAGAGTAGAGCGCTTCCGTGTCCTGCTGAAAGAACAAAGCGGTCACGGTTGATCCAGCGTGCGTCGTTCGGCGCGACTCTCAGGTGGTTTTTCCAGAGAACATAAGCCGTAGGAGCGGCTCCGAGCGGTAAGCCGGGGTGGCCGGAATTCGCCTTTTGGATCATGTCTGCTGCCAGCATTCTTATGGTATTTACGCTTTTTTGTGCTGTTTTTTCGAAAGTCATAACTCCTCCCAAGGTTAAAATTTGAAGCGCCAAAATATACAGAAATTTTTTTTCTATTCAAAAAGAAATATATTGCGGCGCGTTGAAAAAAGGTGTGGTTTTTGCCTGAAATCGGACTTGAAAACGAAATTTTGAAACCTATGGGAAAAAATCATGTCTAATTTGGGTAATTTTTATCAGGAGGAGAAATGAAAAAGTTGTTGATTTTAGCTGCGGTTTTGATTTTTATGCTGTCTGCCGTTGCGGAAGAACCAAAAACAGAAGAACAAACGCCGGCAGAGGCATCGGCTGAAACCAAGGCTGCGGAAACTGCACCAGCGCCGGTAAAGCCGGCTGTTTATGCCGGAATGCCGATAACGCCTGAATTTTCCAAGGAGGTCATCGACAAAATCACGGCAAAATACTTAAAGATGTATGAAAGCTATGACGGAGTCAAAAATACACGCCACGTCACGGTCGAATACCGCGAACCCGGCACGAACAAGCTGCTTGAGACGGAGAAATATGTCTACACCCGCTGGGACTATTGGTACAAAAACCTAAAATATGAGCTCCACTCCTGCGAATCAGACGGAAAACCGAGAAGACCCGGTGTCATCGCGTGTGACCCGCACGAATCGAAGCCCGGGATCCCCCACTTCGACAAAAACGGCGAAAAAGAGTACATCCGCGAGCTTGTCGCCGTGGAAATGCTCAACGGGAGGCTCGCTTATAAAATGAAAATGACGGCTAGAAAGCCGAAAGGAGAACACTTTGTCGGCCATGTATGGGTCTCGGTTGACAACCTCGAATATATGCAGAATGAGGGAAAAGCAGGTAAAAAGAGGATGGGTGAACAGGACCTTTACGTCAAGTATCAGGCGAAAGATTTCAATAACGGACAGTTTTTCCACTTCACAAGCGGCATAACGAGAGTCGAGATCAGTGTCATGGGCTACAAACGCATTCTCGTTTATAAATTCGAGAACAAAGATATCGAACTTATGCCGAAAAAGCAGAAAAAATAAGGGGTTTCAATGGAACAGCTCTACAAGTACACAATCATTTTTCTTTTCGCGAGCGGTCTTTTGACGTGGATCTCGCTTTATTTCGTCACTGCGGGTTACGGCCGTTTCGGCAGCAAAAAGTGGGGACCTGCGGTAAATCCGAAGCTCGGATGGCTCCTGATGGAATCTCCCGTAGTTATCCTGCCCATTGTTTTTGCCTGCCTGGGCAAAGTAAACGCGGTGACCGGCGTAATGCTGGGAATCTGGCTTTCGCACTATGTCCAGCGTGATCTGATCTACCCGTTCTTGATAAAAAATGGTGCGAAAATGCCATTCTCGATCATTGCAATGTCGCTTTTTTTCAACCTTATGAACGGTTTCATCAACGGATACTGGCTCTTTTTCCGCTCGGAATACCAGCCGGAATGGTTCGCTAGTCCTCAGTTTATCCTGGGGGTAATGCTCTTTTATTTCGGCATGTTCGTGAATATCCAGTCAGACAAGATCCTGCGGGATTTAAGGATCGAAAAAGGACCGGGGTATCACGTTCCGGAAAAGGGCTTTCACCGCTTTGTCGCAAGCCCTAACTACTTCGGAGAGATCATAGAGTGGGCCGGATGGGCGCTTCTTACCTGGTCCATGCCGGGACTCACCTTCCTCTTCTTCACGATGGCAAACCTTGTCCCGAGAGCGCACTCAAACCGCAGATGGTACGTCGAAAAATTCGGCGACGCATACCCGAAAAGCCGGAAAAGAGTCTTTCCTTTCATTTACTAGAAGCTGAAAAATCCCCTGCCCTTCTCTCGTATTTTTTTTTAACGGATTATCACTATAATATGTGCCTGAAATATGTTTTTTGTTGAAAATTTGGGGGAGAAAATGAAGAAAATAGTCGTGATTTTAGTTGCTTTAACTCTTTTTATCCTTGTTTCCTGCGGTGAGGAAGAACCTCTTGACGATGCCGGCGAGCTTCCGGATTGGGACTATTCAAACGTCGTTACGGATGATGAAAACAGCGGTGGAAATACCGATTCCGGAACAGATACCCCGGCAGATTCCGGTTCGGACAGCGGTGCTGATTCCGGGGATTCTGGAGACAGCGGTTCGAGCGATATCGTGGTGACTCCGGATGAAGATCCGGTTGTTCCGATAGAGGAGTGCGGGAATGAAAAAGTCGAGTACAACGAGCGTTGCGACACGCTTGCTCCGATGGCCTGCTCTGATCTCCATACGATGATGTCCGGTATAGCCTACTGCAACGAAAACTGCACGGCGTACAATCTCACAGGCTGTAACAAAAGCATCTGGGGTGTCGTAAACATCGGCTTCAAAACCAATTTTATCATGGATGACTCCCGGATAGGCGATCCGTCATATTTCGCTCAGGGAAGTGTCGGTTACGCGGCGTTCAACGGGCTTTACGGCGATACGAAAACATACTTCCCCGGCGATGCTCCTTCGGTTTCGTACGCTTCAACAACCAACTATACTGGAACACTGGGCGGTCAGAAACGACAGCTTACGGTCAAGCAGTATCCTCTTCAGAACGGCGTTCAGGGTTATCCTCGCCACGAACTGGAATTCGCTCCGGGAACATTCAAGACCGGCGGAGACTACAGCATCAATGCGGTTTCGCTTTTCGATATGGTTGACAACCTTCTGAAGCTTGTTCGCTACAGACTTATCGATAAGCAGAACGGTGTCGAGTGCATCATGGGGATCGGTTACAGCGGCAGGGTCAATATCAAGAAGGTTTATCCAGAAAACGAGCAGCTTTATGAAGGCGGGATGATCGAGGTCGTTGCCAACGATGTCGATTTTTATCATCCGTACGAGATCCCCGGTTACAATGACGAGGAGAATCCGCAGGAGGTTCCGGCAGAGGTTCTGAAATACCCGGTCTGTGTAAAATAATCCATGTATTTTGATAGGTTAAATTCAACTATTTGTGCTCTGGCAACAGCCGAAGGCAGCACGATAGGAATAGTTCGCATAAGCGGCAGAGATGCTCTTAAAATTGCCTCGAAGCTGACAAAAACGAAACATTTTGAAGACAGGAAGATCTGCTTTGCAAGGCTTTATGACGGGAACAGAACCGTCGAACATTGTATAGTTCTGCCATTTGTTTCGCCGCACAGTTTCACTGGCGAGGATGTTGTTGAATTTCAGCTTCACGGGGCAGGGGGGAGCGCCGAGCAGATCCTTGATCTGGTGATAAAAAACGGTGCATTGCCTGCACTTCGGGGGGAGTTTTCGTTCAGAGCTGTTTTGAACTCAAAAATGACGCTTAATCAGGCTCTCGCGTTAAATACTCTTGTTACTTCGAAAAACCCTGTTGCTATCGAGCTTTCGAGAAAGGCTGCATTTGAGAATAAATCCTTAAAAACGCTTGGAACCTTGATTCCTTCATGGGATCGGTGCTATACGATGCTTACGGCTATAGTTGATTTTCCCGATCAAATTGCGGGAAACCTTGATACTAAAGAGGTCTCAGAACTGATTAAGTCAACAAATTCAGCTCTGGTCCGGCTAAAATCCAATTCCGAATCGTTGAAAAGGCTCGTAAACTACACGATATTGCTTGTCGGGCGTCCAAACGTCGGTAAATCCTCGGTTTTTAACTCTCTTGTCGATCGGGACCGTGCGATCGTTTCTGAAATTCCCGGTACAACAAGGGATTATATTTCTGAAACCTACTACGCTTGCGGGTTTCACGTTCGTTTGATAGATTCTGCCGGGATTCGCGAAACCGAAAACGAACTGGAGGGCAGGGGAGTTGACAAGAGTCGAAAGCTTGTTGATACCAGTGATCTGGTCATTTTAGTATTCGATTCTTCTCAACCGCTTACCGAGGAGGATGTTGATATTATTCGTGAAACCTCGATGAAATCTAGGATTCTCGTAAAAAACAAGTCTGATCTGGATGATAAGATCGGAGGGGCACTGGGTGAATTTTCAGACTCTATTGTATCCATCAGCTGTAGGACGGGTGAAGGTTTCACGGACTTAAGAGCCAAGATAGACGATGAGATAAGAAAAAATCTTCCTAATGTGAATGAAGCGATCTTCTTCTGTGACTGGCAGACCGGTATTTCGGAAAAAATGATTTCACAGCTTGAAGAGCTTTCACTTTATCTTGAAAGTGATCAGGTCGAAATTTTACAGTTTTGTGTTAGAGAAATTTTGAACGGTTTGAGAAATCTTCTTGGAGATTTTGCCGATCAGGATGTCTTTGAAAAAATTTTCGGCGGTTTTTGCCTTGGGAAGTAGAAAAAAGCGGATTTCGCGCCAGGCGGGCGGAAACGGCTCTTAAATCGAGAAGACGGCTTGGCGGATGATTTGGCCTTGGCCGATTTGTTTTTGGCTTTTGTAGGCTAAAATTGAACGCGTGTTTTTTGAGGTACATGCAGTGAGATTTGATGTAATAGTGATAGGCGGCGGTCATGCCGGGATCGAAGCGGCTTATGCCTCTTCAAAGAAAAATGCCAGAACTCTGCTCGTCACGATTTCGGTTGACAAGCTCGGAGAGATGTCGTGCAACCCGTCGATCGGAGGACAGGCTAAAGGTCAGCTTGTGCGCGAGGTCGATATTCTTGGCGGAGTGATGGGAAGGGCTGCCGATTTTGCTGCGATCCAGTACAGGATATTAAACAGAAGAAAGGGACCTGCTGTTCATGCGCTCCGCGCTCAGTGTGATAAAAATTTGTATCGGACTTTTATGCACGATTTCCTTTTCAATGTTCCGGATCTGACTCTTTTCCAGGGTGAAGTTGTTGCTCTTGAAAGTAGGGGAGAGCGTAATTTTGTTGTTAAAACGAAAGACGGCAGCAACTTTGAAAGTGCGGCAGTGGTCATCACGAGCGGTACTTTTTTGAACGGTCTTGTCCATATCGGCGGAGATAACTTTGCAAGCGGCAGGCTCGGGGAACCGGCATCTGTGAAACTCTCTGAATTTTTGGTCGGACTTGGCCACAAAAAGTTCCGGCTCAAAACGGGAACGCCGGTCCGTCTGCTTGGAAGAAGTATCGATTTTTCAAAGATGGAGGTTCAGCCCGGCGAGACTGATTACACTCCGTTTTCGGTTGCGACAGAGGGTGTTCTGGAGCATCAGATCCCCTGTTTTTTGACGAGGACGACCGAAAAGACAAAAGAGATCGTGCTGGAAAATTTGAGATATTCGCCTCTTTACGGAGCGACAAAGTCGATCGAGGGGATCGGTCCCAGATACTGTCCTTCCATAGAAGATAAATTCGTAAAATTCCCGGACAAGGAGTTTCACCACATTTTTGTCGAACCGGAGGGCTGGAGCTGTACGGAATACTACCCGAACGGGATTTCGACATCGCTTCCTGTTTCGGTGCAAAAACAGATGCTTGAAACTATTCCAGGGCTGGAAAATGCAGAAATGACTCGCCCTGCATATGCGATCGAATACGATGCCTATGATCCGCGTGATCTTAAGGTCACGCTTGAAAGCAAGCAGATTCCAGGTCTGTTTTTTGCAGGGCAGGTGAATGGAACGAGCGGCTATGAAGAGGCTGCTGCGCAGGGGCTGGTCGCCGGTGCCAATGCGGCCGTTTCAGCGACTGAAAAAGGAGAAAATCTGATCCTCGGCAGGAATGATTCCTACACCGGAGTGATGATCAGCGACATCACGGCGAAGGGTGTCGACGAGCCGTACCGAATGTTTACTTCGCGTGCTGAATACCGCCTCTCGATTCGAGACAACAATGCTCCTGAAAGGCTTCTTGAAAAGACCTTCAGGTGCGGGCTGATCGAGGAATCTGTCTTTGAGCGGGAGATAAAAAAATGCGAGCGGGTCAGGGCTCTCGTCGGCGAGATAGAATCGCAGACGCTCTATCCGACAAAAGAGCTGAATTCCAGGCTTGAGGCTGCCGGTGAAGCGGCCCTGGGAAGAGTTTCTTCTCTTTCGGCGCTTCTTCGCAGACCGAATATGAATCGATCAAAAATTGCTGAGGTGACAGGGTATGTTTCACGTGAAACATCTCAAATCTGGGACCGCGCGGAGGTAGAGATAAAGTATGCCAGTTTTATTGAAAGGGAGCAGGAGGAGATCTCGAAATTCGAGGATCTGACGGCGCTCCAGATACCGGCTGGTTTTGATTTTTCAAATATCGACGGACTGACCAACGAGATCCGTCAGAAACTTTCAAAACAGCGTCCGGCGAATCTGGGTGAGGCTTCGGTCATTCCGGGGGTCACGCCTGCGGCGATTTCCATTCTTATAATGATGTTGAGGAGAAACAATGGTTAAGGACGGGGCAGAGGCGGATGTTTCACGTGAAACATTTGCTGATATAGTGAAAAGCGAGGCTGAAAAGTTCGGTCTAAAACTCTCTGAAGAATTTTATGAAAAGGGGAGCGAATACCTGAAGGAGATGCTTTTCTGGAACAGGACCCATAACCTTACTACGATCACCGGTTTCCGCGAGGCGGCTCTTCTGCATTTTGCCGATTCTCTTTTCCCTGCAACAATTGACGGTCTTTTTTTTGAAGGTTCGACTGCGCTTGATGTCGGGACCGGTGGCGGATTTCCGGGAGTTCCGCTTGCGCTTCTCTTCCCGAAAACCGGTTTTACGCTTTTGGATAAGGCGAGAAAAAAAATTTCGTTTATCAACCTTACCTCGGCATCTCTCGGGATAGGTAATGTGACCGGAATATGTGAAAATCTTTTCGCCCACTCAAAAAAGTATGATCTGATCATCTCGCGGGCTGTAAAAGTCGATGCGGAATTCTTCGAGTGCTGTAAAAAAATGCTCAACAAAAACGGGCATCTCTGTTTTTGGTTTTCATCGATTCAGGAGCCTTTTAAGGATGATTCCCTAAAGGAAATCAGGTCGTATGAACTGGGCGGGATTGAACGGAAAACAGCGGTCTATCAGATTTGAATCAAGCCTCTCTGCCTGCGGTAAACGCCTTATAGTTCGCAGCTTTTATCTGGTCTGTAGGCGAGAGTTTCATCAGTGCCGAAAGCCAGATCGATTCGGGGATTTTGTCGAACGGAGCGATCCTTGACAGAACTCCGAGCATTGCCACGTTCGCGGTTTTGCCTGTCGTGTCACCGATCTTAGAGACGGTATCAAGAACATCTGTTTCAATGACGTTGTATTTGGAGAGGGCCTCCCTGATCGTTTCTATTTTCGGATAGTCCGATTTCTTTGCGCCGGACGGAAGTGACTCAAAGCGGTTGAGAACGATAGTACCGTTCGGCTTCAAAAGATCCAGGAACCCGTTGCAGAAGACTTCGGAGGTCTCCATTACGACTAAAATGTCGGCGCTTGCCGGAGAGAGGATCGGGCTGAAGACGTTGCCGCAGGAGAAGGTCGAAATAACGCTTCCGCCAAGCTGTGCCATGCCGTGCGTGTCTCCTTTGACGATCTTCTTGTTCGCATAGGGCGTTCTCATGGCAACTTCACTCAGGATCTTGCCGAAGAAGAGGTTGCCCTGACCGCCGATGCCGCGGATCGCGACGCGGATCGATTCGGGAAGATCTGATTCCCTGACCTCGGCTTCCGGAAGATCTGGAAGCCTGAACTCGCCCGGTTCTGCCTTCGCGGAGGAGCTCTTTTTTTCGACCGGAACTATCGCTCCGAAGGGGCAGCGCTGCATACAGATCTGTTTGTTCCCTCCGCAGTTGATGCAGAGGTTCGTGAAGTTCGGTTTGCCTTCCTCGTCAAATTTGATGCCGGGGCAAACGTTACAGCGGCCGCATTTCCTGCATTTTTCCCTGTCGATCTCGATCGTTCTCTTTTTTGAAGTCTTATCCATTACCTGCTGGCACGGACCTTCGATCACGAGGTTGGTGTAGATGCCTTTTTCAGCATCGTCAAGAGCCTTTGAAAGTGCATTTTCGACACCTGCGAGGTCGTATGCGTCGACTGCGACAACTTCGCATTTTTCAGCTTTTATAGCCTCCTTCAGGCGGAATTTGTTCGGTACGCCCGCAAGGTTTGCGTAACTTGTCGGAGCTGGCTGGGCTCCGGTCATGCCGGTCACTGTATTGTCGAGGACGACTTTGACGCCGGGAACGTTCCTGAATACGCCGTTTCTCGTCGCATCAAGTCCGCTGTGGCATTCGCACGAGTCGCCGATGACGCTGACGACTTTCGATGCCATTTCGGGTCTGCTGAGGCAGAAGCCCTGGCGCATCGAGTCGCTTCCGCCCATGCAGAGGACTGTGTCGATGCCTTTGTTGAAGAAAAGCAGCGTTGAGCAGCCGATCTCGCCGAAACCTGCGAAGAGCTTGCCCTTCTTCTTCAGATTTTCTGCCGCGAGGGCATATCCTCTGAACGGGCAGCCGGGGCAGATCGACGGCGGACGCATCATCGGCTTAACGCTCGGAGCAGCCGGTTTTTCTGCGATTTCGATCTTGATCCTGCTCTTCAGAAGGTCGATGACCTGTTGAGGTGTCCAGTCGGTGATAACGGAAAATTCATCCTTGCCGACTGCGTCGATCCCTGCAGCTGCGAGTTTTTCCTGAAGAAATTTGTCGCCGTCTTCAAAGACGAAGAGAGCGTCGAACTTCTGCGCAGCGAACTTTTTGATCCGTTCGACCGGGACCGGATTGGCTATGGACATCGATAGTATCGACGGATTCAGCTTAGCCGTGACGAGAGCCTCCTTTACGACGATTTCGCTTTCGCCTACGATAATGATCCCGAAGTTGTCCGTGCCTTTGGTCTCGGAGATGAATGTTTTGTTGTCTTTAACAAAATCAAGCACTTGCGGTATTCTCTGAGTTGTCGCTTCGTTGTAGTTCTTTCTGGCGATCCCTGGCATGAGCATCCAGTTTGAGAGGTTCTCCGGAACAGGAAGGGGGGTGACGGTTCTCGGAGCTTTTGTTACGACGATGCCTTCACTGTGGGCGAGGATCCCGCTTGCAAGGATGCAGACCTGGGTTTTGAACTTTCTCGAAAGGTCTGCGGCTATAAAGGCTGATTCATAAAGTTCCTGATGATCTCTCGGCTCGATCACCGGGATCCTTGCGGAGCTTAAAAAGTACCTTGCATCAATGACGTGCTGGGTACTTGAAGGGACGTAATCTGTCGCGGCGTAAACGACGAAAGCTCCCATTTGCCCGGTGTAAAACGCCGATGTCGTAATGGTGTCTCCGGCTTGGAAGAGACCCGGGATCTTCATCGTTACGACGCTGTCCATTCCGGCGATCGCATGACCTATCGTTACTGCTACGGCGGAAGCCTCGTTGACGCTCCAGCCGACGCACATCCTATCCTGAACATACTTCAGATTCTTATCTATGACCTCGGTGCTCGGGGTCCCCGGATAACCGTCTGCAGCATGATACCCCGCGTGAACGACACCGAGCGCAAAGGCCTGGTTGCCCTGCAGGATGAGGCGGCTTCCGGCGGGGGATTCAACTAATCTTGAAAACTCTGACATTTTTACCTCCAAAATGGATAAAAGCTGCGAAAAATACAAAAAAGCATCATTTTTAGCATTTTTGGTATTACACTTAACAATACAATTTGCAATAAATTTAAAAAACAATATCTCTACTTAGTCTTTGATATGGAGGAAAAGATGAAAAAAATTTGTTCTTTGCTCGCTGCAGTGATTGTTTTCGGGCTGATTCTCTGTTCTTTAGGCTGTGCGGAAAAGAAGGATGCCGATGCCGGACTGAAGGAAAAAAAGGCTGTTGAAGCTGTTCCCGATATCTACAACGTGGAGATCGGCGATTCTGCAACTCAGGGTCCCGACAACGCGCTCGTGACCGTTATTGCTTTTTCCGATTTCCAGTGTCCTTTTTCGAAGCGCAGCGCCGATTCGATGGAGCCGCTCATGAAGGAATACGGCGGAAAGCTCCGCTATGTCTTCAAGCACTATCCGCTGGGTTTTCACAAGTGGGCCAAGCAGGCCTCCTATGCCGCGGTCGCAGCCGGGAATCAGGGTAAATTCTGGGAATATTACGCAAAACTCTACACGGATGTCAGAAACATCAACGAGGAGCTTATAGTCCGTTATGCCGAGGAGCTCAAACTCAACATGGACAAGTTCAACGCGGACAGGAAGTCCAGCGAAACAGTGGAGTTTGTAAAAAAGGATATCGCTCTCGGCGAAAAATTCGGTGTCAGAGGAACTCCGACACTCTTTATCAACGGAACGCGTATGGTCGGCTCGAACTCCGTAAAGCTCAAGGCTTCTATAGCGGAACACATGGCTGAGGCGGAGAAAATCAAAGCTAAGGGCGTAAACGACATCTACAACGAGATCGTAAAGCACGGAAAGACGCAGTTCAAGCCCGCAAAGCGCGAGCCGCAGGCTGTTTCTACTGATGTCTACAAGGCGCAGATCCCCGGAGATGCACCGATGTGGGGAGATCCGGATGCGCCGGTAACGGTAATCCTGATTGACGATTTCGAGTGCCCCTACTGCGGAAAGCTCTATTCGACCTGCGAAGAGCTCAAGAAGGGATACGCCGGTAAGATCCGTATTTTCTTTGTTCACAACCCGCTTGGTTTCCATAAAAGGGCAAAAGAGGCCTCTTCTGCGGCGATCGCAGCACAAAATCAGGATAAATTCTGGGAGATGTACTCGCTTCTTTTCTCAAAACAGAAGGAGTGGACAAAGGATCCGGATTTCACGAAATGGCTCGAAAACGAGGCGAAGACGCTGAATCTCGACATCGAAAGGTATAACGCTGACAAGAGTTCGAAAAAGACAGAGGAACTTATAGCTTCGGGTATAAAATACGCTTCCGGTCTCGGAGCGACGGGAACTCCCGCGATGTTCATCAACGGCCGGTTCATAGGCGGCGCACTTCCGATCGCTCCGATCAAGACGGTGATCGACGAGGAGCTTGCCCGTGCGAACGATCTTAGTTCAAAAACAGGTCTCAAGGGCAACGATCTCTACAACGAAATAATCAAAGAGGGAAAGCCGGCTGTTATAAGAAACAACAGATCGGTCAACGACACGAAACGCGAAGATCCGAACAAAATCTATGATGTCGTATTGAGCGGAAACGAGCCTGTAATGGGCGATCCGAACGGAAAGGTCACGATAGTGGAGTTTTCCGATTTTCAGTGTCCTCACTGCAAAAGAGCCTCAAAAACGCTCGAAGAGGTGCTTCCCCAATACAAAACGGGCGTAAAGTTCGTCTTCAAGCACTTCCCGCTCTTCTCGCACGACAAAGCCAAACCGGCTGCGCTTTTTACGATCGCTACGAAAAAGCTTTACGGCGACGCGAAGTTTTTTGAGCTTGCGAACCTCCTTTTCGACAGGCAGCAGGAGTGGAAGACTAATCCGAACGAAAAGTTCGAGCAGTATGCAAATCAGTTGAAGCTCGACTGGTCAAAGATCGATTCCGAGATCAAAACGGGAGCCCCGGAGTCGGTCCTCAAGGCAGACTTGGATGCTGCGGCAAAACTCGGTCTTCGGTCGGTCCCGCTTTTCTTCATCAACGGGAAAAAGGTTTCAGGCGCAAAGCCGAAAGAGTTCATCAAAGCAACGATCGACGAGTTTCTCAAATCCGGAAAATAGTTTCTCAATAAAAAACTCCTAGTATTTCAAGGCGCGGCACGGAAGGCAGCATTCCGCATTCGGTTGTTATGTTTTTAGGCAATCTGTGGTTGGTCGAAACGCTAATAAAATCAGAATGTTAAGTGGGTGTTGAATCGGCAGGTGCCGTCAGATCAGTCTCTGACGGAGCAGGTTCCCGAGTAGTTGATGATGAAGTCTTTGATGTTTCCGCCGTAAGCCGGAACATTCTCACCGTTGTAGAGGTCGACTTCGCCCGAAATCTTAAGGACACCGTTTGCGCCGACTGTGTTCGTGTACTCTGAGATGGTGAGCTCGCCGAAGCCGAATGCGTGGTCGCAGGTAGTCTTTTTCTGACTCCAGTTGTACTCGTGGACGGCAACGACGATATCTCCGTCACGAAGTCCTACTCTGTGGGTACCGGGGGTAAGGGTCCTGTCGAAGTAGAGTTCGACGACGAAAGATTTCGGAGTCGTGCTGAGATACGATGTGTTCATAAATGCCTGTGAAACTTCGATAAGCTTGTTGCCTTCACGGACATCCTGCCCGACGATATAGTAGCTTCTGCTCTCGCTGGTGCCGGACGGAATGATGTTCGAGCTGGAGTTTCCGAAAGTTCCGGAAACAAAGTAGCCGCTTACAAACTGGTCGGAAGAGAGCGTATCGGGTCTCTGATCGTCTTCGGGAAGAAGATAATGGCTGTCGACGTTGACCTTGATGTGTCCGTAAGGAGCATTGTATGCAGTGTTCGGCTCGTCCGGAATATCAAAATTGCAGCCTTTTGTTTCGTTTCTGCAGTTGTTGTAGATGCAGACTGAGTACTCGAAGGAGTCGTTTACATCGGAGCAGTTGTTGATCCAGCAGGAATTCATGTTGTTGTAGGTGATCCTGCCGGCCGGAGTTCCGTGCAGGTAGCAGAGACGCCAGCAGTCTGCAAAATCCTGGGAATTGCTGTCGGGATACTGAGTGAAGCAGCCTGCTCTGCAGGTGTAGATCGATGCGCATTCGGGAGCTGAATTCGAGAAGTCGATTTCGGTCGAGTGTTCCCAAGATGCAGCCTCGAACTCAACGCATGCTCCGTTCGGAGTGGGAGTCGAGGTTCCGTCCGAAGCGAATGTCGATTCGACAAGTCTTGCCGAAACAGAGCCGTTTGTCTGTCCGATCTCGTTTATCTCCGTGATCTCAAGAGTTCCCTCCTCCTGGAAGTAGTTTCTCATCAGGTAGCCGTTTGAATCCGCTTCGCTGAGAACAACGCACTGTTTGCATGTTTTGTAGTTTGTGTTGACGCCTTCGCCCAGATTGTACGATCCGATAACGTCGCCTGAGCCGGAGAAGATGATTTCAAGTTCGCCGATGTTGTTATCGAGAAGACCGGAAATCTCGTCAGAAATGATGACATTTACATAGTCGCCCTCTACGATTTCACCGATCGAGATGCCTGTGCACTCAACGACCGGTTCTGTGTCACCGGAATCTGTTGAATCGCCGGAATCACCTGAGTCAGTCGAGTCACCGGAGTCAGTTGAATCACCTGAGTCAGTCGAATCACCGGAGTCAGTTGAATCACCGGAGTCAGTTGAATCACCGGAGTCAGTCGAGTCACCGGAGTCAGTTGAATCACCGGAGTCAGTTGAATCACCGGAGTCAGTCGAGTCACCGGAGTCAGTTGAATCACCGGAGTCAGTTGAATCACCGGAGTCAGTCGAGTCACCGGAATCAGTCGAATCACCGGAGTCAGGAGTCGTGTCACCCTCGTCAGGTGTCGTGTCTCCCTGGTCAGGAGTCGTGTCACCCTCGTCAGGAGTCGTGTCACCCTCGTCAGGAGTCGTGTCTCCTTCGTCAGGTGTCGTGTCTCCCTGGTCAGGAGTCGTGTCACCCTCGTCAGGTGTCGTGTCTCCTTCGTCAGGAGTCGTGTCGCCTTCGTCAGGAGTCGTGTCTCCTTCGTCAGGAGTCGTGTCGCCTGTGTCTGTGGTCGAGTCGCCTGTGTCTGTGGTCGAGTCGCCCGTGTCTGTGGTCGAGTCGCCTGTGTCTGTGGTCGTGTCGCCTGTGTCTGTGGTCGAGTCGCCCGTGTCGGTCGGCTCTGTGTCGCTTGCCGAGTCGGAAGAGTTGTCCTCGTCGGAAATCGTGAAACCGTCATAGTCTCCGTAAATGTCTTCCTTGAAGCTGTTGCCGTCGCAGCTGACAAGCAGGAAGATCGCTAAGGCGGTAAAAAGGAACGAAAGGTTTTTCATTTTTTATCCTCCTGAAGTTAATAAATTTTCGAGCAATAATTATGCTCAGAATTCAGAAAAATCAATACCTTTTATTGAATTTTACCAGGGCTTTCCCGCTACTGCTGCTTTTTCAGAATGTCATAGATCTGAAAAAGGATGTTCATCGCCTCCCTCGGAGTGAGCTTTTCGGGGTCGTTTTGGTTTAGGATGCGTTCGATTTCATAGAGGTGGTCGGGCTCTGCGGAACTATCGTCAGAGAAGACGGAGAAGATGTCGCTTTGCATCGTGCTGCCCTTTTCGAACCGCATTTTTCTGTCGGTTTTTTCCATTTCGCGCAGAGTCGCCTCCGCGTTTTTGATCACCTCTTTCGGCATATTCGTCATCTTTGCGACTTCGACTCCGAAACTCCGGCTGCTTCCGCCTTCCGCCAGCTGGTAGAGGAACTTGATCCTTCCGGCGTACTCCTTTGTTGACATGTGAAAGTTGCAGACGCCCTGGAAATCTTCGGAAAGCTCCGTCAAAATGTGGTAGTGCGTCGCGAAAAGGGTGATAGCGCCTATCTTCGTGATGATAAATTCGGCGATCGCCTTTGCGAGGCTGATCCCGTCGTATGTTCCGGTACCGCGGCCGATCTCGTCGAGGATTATCAGCGACTTTTTTGTCGCCGAGTTGAGGATCGCCGCCGTCTCCTTCATTTCGACTAGGAACGTCGATTCGCCTTTCGAGAGGTTGTCGCTTGCTCCGACGCGTGTGAAAATCGAGTCTACGATGCCGATTTTCGCCTCACGGGCGGGGACGAAACTGCCTGTCTGGGCGAGCAGAACGATGAGGGCCGTCATCCTCATGATTGTCGATTTTCCGCCCATGTTCGGGCCGGTGATGAGACAAAAACGTCTTGTGTTTTCACCGACTTCCACGCTAGCCGGAACATATTTTTCACGTGAAACGGCCGCCTCTATGACAGGATGCCGCCCGTCAATAATGGAGATCCTGTCCTCATCGCTGATCTCGGGGCAGCAGTAACGGTTGTCTGCAGCAAGCTTTGCGAAGCCGCAGAAAAGATCGAGCCACGAGATGAACTTAGCGAGCCGCTGGATCTCGGTTTTGTATTTTTCGATCTCGCAGACCGTCTCCTCCAGGATCTGAAGCTCGAGGTTCGTCATCCGGTCTTTGGCCGTAAGCAGATCCTCCTCAAGCTGCTTCAGCTCGCTCGTGAAGTAGCGTTCGGCGCCGACGGTCGTCTGCTTGCGGATATACTCCGGCGGGATCTTGTCTTCGAAGCGCTTGCTGACCTCGATGTAGTAGCCTGTGACGCGGTTGTAGCCGATTTTCAGCGCCGGGATCTGCGTACGCTCGCGTTCCTTCGTTTCGAGAGCCACGATGTGCCCGCGGGAGTTGTTGACCAGATCGGAAAGCTCGAACAGATCCTTTCTGAACCCGGGAACGATAAATCCGCCCTCCTTGTAGTTGAAAGGCGGTTCGTCAACAAAGCGCTCTCCCCAGCTTTTTACCGTTCCGGGAGTCAGGGAGAGATCCGTATCTCCATTGAAAAACGGCATATCTTCTTTCATCCCGAGTATTTTCGAGTGGAGCTTCAAGGCGAAATCCAGAGAATCCGCGAGGGCTGAGATCTCTCTCGGCGTGCCCCGTTTCACAAGGATGCGGCTCAGGATCCGTTCAAAATCGCGTATGCGGGCTATCTCCTTTCTCAGATCGTCGAGAAGGAGCGGGTTTTCGGTCAGAAACGAGACGCACTCCTGCCGGTCAAGGATCTTTTCGCGGTTTTTCAAAGGTTTTTTTATGACTTCGGCGAGAAGTCTCTTCCCCATCGGAGTCTGCGTTCTGTCTATCGCCCAGAGCAGAGAGCCGGCTCTTTCGCCGCCGATAAGGGTCTTTTCGATCTCCAGGTTGGCGACGGTGTTGTAGTCCAGCGAAGCCGTGTCTCCGTCCTTCCACTCGATCGGTGCTCGGAGCGGCGGAAAGTTGCCGAAGTAGAGCGAATCGATGTAAAAAAGCATCTGCCTGACCGATTCCGCAAGATTCGGCTCCAGCGCCTTGACGGCCTCTGATTCCAAATATTCGGCCGCATTCTGCGACGGGATCCAGTCCTCTTTTGCCGAACGGTCGAGAACCTCGCCCTGAACGAACGACGACGGTTCGGACAGGACGATCTCTCTTGGCGAAACCACCGAAACGGTGTCGGAAACGGCCGCTTCAGATGACTTCGTGAAGAACACGTCACCGCAGCTTACATCGATCCAACATAAAAAAGCCTCGTTTTTATTGAGAAAAATCGACATGAGCCAGTTGCTCTTGCTCTCGACGAGAGAGCTCTCCTCCACGATCGTTCCGGGAGTCAGGATCCTCACGATATTGCGTTCGATGGTCCTTTTTTTCTGGTTGGGGATGTCGAACTGTTCGCAGACAGCGATCTTTTTTCCGGCTTCGAGCAGCTTTTTGATGTACTGATCCGCGCTGTGCCACGGGACTCCGGCAAGCGGGATATCGGCATCCTTATGGCGGGAAGTCAGCGTGATACCGAGTATTTCCGACGCTTCGACGGCGTCTTCGAAGAACATTTCGTAAAAGTCGCCCATCCTGAAAAAGAGGATCGCGTCCTTATACTGTTTTTTGAACGCCATATACTGCTGCATCGCGGGAGTTTCGAGCGCTTTTTCTTTGGGTGTCATCTTTTCCTCAGCTCTAAATCAAAAATCAACGGGTGATTATAGTCAAAAATTTTTATTTGTGAGGTTAAAAATCAGCTCTTTGTTCGTTTGGGCACGGGCGTGAGAGACCGCTATAGCGATAAACTGCTCCTTGGGGACGACCTTTTCCCCGAACCACCTTTTTGATGCGAGCCATCCCTGGAGAGCCAGCATCATTACGGCGTCAGGGTTGAATTCGCCGAACCTGTAGCCGATATTTACAACATTCTTTCCCTCGACGGGAAAGGGGAGGGTGTTGACCGTGGTGCATTCGTCCTTCCAGTCGGAAAGGGGATAAAGTCTGCCGAATCTCTCTTCCCAGCCGTGCCTTTGCCTTGCGTAAATTTTGATTTGCGCCCCGGCTTCAAAAATCGCAGAAGCGATCGAGCGGGCGGCGCCGCCGTTTCCGAGGACCGCACACTCCCCGAGCGGCGTTCCCTTCATTTTCAGCCATTCGAGAAGACCTGCTCCGTCGGTGTTGTCGCCGATGATCATGCCGTCAGCCTTGAAGATCGTATTGACGCTTCCCGCGGCTCCGGCTCTTTCGGTAAGTCTGTCGCAGAGTTTCAAAACCTCCGTTTTAAAGGGGATCGTGACATTTGCTCCGAGACACTCTCCGTTCCGAAGAAGCTTCTCAAAATCGCCCGGCTCGCCCTGGAAGGGGGAGTAGATCATATGATGCCCGGTCAGAGAGGCGGCATGCTCCTGAAAAAAGGGCGAAAGCGTGAAATCGAGCGGGGAACCGTAAATGTAGATACGCAATTTGAGCCGTTAGAACTTAGAAAAGGTCTCCGATGCCGTTATCGAAGCTGTTGTCGAGGATACCTTTGTCGAGATATTTAACGATTTCCGCAAACAGCATGAAGTCGTCGATATCTGCGAATGAATTCAAATACTTGAGTACGGCTTTCGCCTCAAGCATGAACTGAAGGGTGTCAAGTTCCGTCTTGTTGAGCGAGGAGAGTTTTCCCTTCATCGGGAGCCTGAGCTCAAGCTTGTTGCAGGAGCTTATCTTTCTCCACTTCATCAGGTCGTTGATCTGGGCGGTAGCGCTTTCGAAAAGCTCTGTCAGGCTTCTGTTGGGAGCGTCGTTTTTGGTCGCCTGATCGACTTTGAAGAAGTATTCGCCTGTGTCAGCCAGCAAAACTCTTGAAAGGGCCTTCTCCTGCGAGAAGTTCGGATTCGTGAGGTCTCTGCACGCGACCATTCCCTTTGCGCTGATGACGATCTCGGTGTCCTCTTTGAAGGGTTTCGCGGTTTTGATTGTCAGAACGCCTGAAGCCGCCGACTGGATCAGCATCTGGATAAGATCCGTAACGTCTATCGTAGACAAATCGCCGGAGGTCGAAGTCCTCGTGTTTGCGAGAGCGTCCTTTTCGATATCGGCCTTGCCTGCGCGTTTGAGGCTGAGCCTTCCGATCTGGATCTTTCCCGGATCTATGGCCGCCGGTTTTTCCGGATTGTCGAGAGTGAGCGGTTCTGCATCGCTGTCGCCGGAAATCTCTTCAAGAATTGAATCCGTGTCGAGAACATCCTCTTCGGGCTCGAGAGTGAGCTCTTTTTCGGGTTCGCTCGTCTGCTTTGAGAGCTTGATCACAGGTGTTTCCGCCGGTTTTGGCTCGTCCGCCGGTTTGAGCGCCGCTTCGATTGCAGCATCGAGATCTACCGCGCTGAAGGACTCTTCCGGCTCTGATTCCGTTTCGATCTCGACTCCGAGATCCGGTGCCGGTGCGACATTCTGAGAGCTCTGAGCCGTCTGCGCGCTCTTCTTGAGCCCCGGAGCGTTGCGGTCGACGAGGATCGTTGAGTCGCCGATCACGATCCTGGAGCCGGCTGAAAGTTCTATTTCCGTTGAGGGAGTTATCTTTTCATCATCTACGAAGGTGCCGTTCGTGCTGTTGTGGTCAACGATAACGACCTTTCCGTTGTAGGCGATGATAGAAGCGTGGTTCCTGCTGACCTTTGAGTCGACGATCGCGACATCAGAAGAGATGTCTCTGCCGATCGAAAGAGTCTGCCCGTTATGGACGGAAAACTCTCCGCCGGTGTATTTTCCCTTTACAAATTCGAATTTTACTTCATTGGTGACGTTTTCGTGCGCCTTAGTCAAATTACTGTACTTTCCCATTCGAAACCTCAAAAAAAGTAAACCAAAAAATCTAGGCATACTAGTGACTTATATCGTCTTTTCAAGAAAAAAAAGCGAAGAGCCGGTACAAAGCGGCAAAGAGGGGGGGCGAGAAGCCGGAAAATCACGGTTTTCAGGGTGTGAAGGTAAGGAGAGAGTTCTGCGTGCTATCCGCCGAAATTCAGGTATACCGAAACACCCGATCTGGGGGTCAGGCCGTAGGATGTCCCGAGTGACAGCGAGTATGATGCGTTGAAGCCGACAGATGCCGTCAGTCTCAGTTCAAAGCCTGTGCTGGCCGAGAAAAATTTCTTGTGGAATCCGTCGCTTACTGTTGCCATGTCGAGAAAGACCGCTCCCTGGAGGTTTTTGAACGCGATCGAAAGGTTGGGTGCCAGACCGCTGTTGATGGATATCATGTGGAAGGCGAGTTCGTTGCTGGAGGTGAAGGCGTTCGTTCCTTCGGCGCTCCTTTTTTTCAGGGCCCGCGAGGTGATAGAGATATCTTCGGCGAACATGTTCCCGAGCCTCAGGACGAGCGGAGCCGTCTCTCCGCCGACGCTCATGTCTTCGTGGGAAAAAAATTGTAAATACAGCGTGTTGCGGGTAATAAAGCCGAGTTTTGCCCCGGGAGTCAGAAGAAAGCTCAGAGAGACTGACGGGTTTAGGATCAGGCTCTGCTTTTCTGTTACGAATTTGTGCGAAAAGCTGACCGGCAGTGAGATCGCGAACCGGTTCATCGCGGGCAGGAGATACCTGCTTCCCGGGTTGAAATCGATCGAGAATCCGTATTTCAGACCTACAGAAAGTGCCGCGTCGTCCTTCACGGTCGGAGTTATCGTCAGCGGATCGTTCAGCTGTCTGACTTTCGCCAGCCTGCCGCTTGCTTCGAGATTGAACCCGAGAGAGTTGCTGACTGCCGAAATGGAGGAGAGCGTCGAAAAAACCGGGCTTTTAAATTGAAGTGTCGCCGATGCGCCGAGAGCCATCCGGTCGGTTTTCGCCGTTGAAAGGTATCGTTCGCCGACCTCCTCCTTTGCGTGAAGATAGGCGAAATAGACCCTGAACCCGGGAAGGACTGCTGCGTCGCGGTAGTCGAGCCTCAGATAGTGGCGGTCGCTTTTGCTGAAGGTCTTTGCGTAGGAGATCGAATATGAGCGCTGCTGGTCGTTCGAGACACCCCGGATCGTGGCTCCGACGGTGAAGCGGAAGGATCCGTCCATCGCCAGCGTAGGATACCACAGCGAAGGGAACATCCCCTCGTAGCCCTTTGCGGGCTTAAGTTCGTGGCGGAGCTCCTCCCTATTTGAAAAACCGGTAACAGCCGTTCCGGGTACGCCGGCTTTTGCGACTTCGACCTCCGTTATCTTCTGGGATGCCGGATAGTAACCTTCGTAGTCGAAGGAGATATAAAAAACGCGGTCGCCGATGACCTTCGGAAAGAGCGAAAGCAGCGGCGGTTCGCAGAGCTTCGTGACTCTTCCGCTTGCGAGATCGAGCCTCATCGGAACGATCTTGTCTCCGGATTCGCTTGAAAAAACAAGCGTTTGAGCATTTTCAAATGTTACGCTGTACTGGTCTCCGGGGATCTCGGTTTCCCACAGTTTCTCCGTGTTCAGATCGAATATGAAGATGTTTTTTTCGCGGTCGAACCTGTTTCCGGTAAAGGCGATCCTTGTTCCGTCTGGCGAGTGCGAAATGCTGTAAACGGAGTCCAGAGCGTTGAAGCTCCACTCCTTTTTCTCTCTGCCGTCGGGGTCGAGCATCACGATCCGGTTGATCCCGCCGCGGTAAGAAATGTAGAAGATACTGCCGTCTCTTCCGAAAGCCGCCTCGATCACGCTTTCATTGTCGGTGAGTCTCCGGACGTATCGCTTTTCTGTGTCTGCGAGAAAGAGCTCTGATCTCTGAAAGCGGTTGAGTCTTGGCGCGTTCATCGTGAAAAGGATTCTTGACCCCTGCTGCGAAAAGCTCGAAATCGTCGGCATACGTCTGATTTTGTTGATCTTTCCGTCAAAGCCGAAGATCCCCTGATTGTTCTGTTTCCCTGCAAAAAAGCGGTAGGTCTCACCCTCTGTGTCGGCAAATATCCGGCTGAAGTGAAGCTCGCCCTTAATTTCGCCGGCTGTCGTTTTTTTCGCCATGGCGGCCTTTTGGTACTCCTCCGAAAACTCGGCATAGACATCCTGAGGCCTCTCGTTGAAGCTCTTTCTGAAGTTCCTTGGCAGCAAAACAAGCGGGAAAAAGTCATCCTTTATCTCTTCGAACAGCCCCTTCATCCCGTCGATCCCGTAGCGTTTCACGAGGTAGTCGTAGAAAAACGAACCGTAAAGATAGGGGAAGGTCCCGCTCAGCCACATGTCGGTGAATCCGGAGAGGTTGATGAGCTCGAGCTGCTGGTTTTCTTCGAAAAACGAGTAGAGATAACTTTTAAAAAGCGGGCTGTTGAGACGTCCCTTTCCGTTGATCCTGCTCTCTGCGTAGACCGCTCCGCCCTCGATCATCCATGTCGGGATCATCCCGTTCGGAAACCAGAAAATACCGAAGATCAGGTTTGCGACATGCGGCAGCCCTCCGTCTCTTTCGATCTGCGTCGCGTGGAAGTATTCGTGGACATGCAGGATCTGCTCCCAGTTCGTGTAGCTTGAGAGCACCGAGTAGCGCTCCGGCGGGAAAATGTAGAGATAAACCGCTCTTTTCATAAAGATGTTCGTCCAGCCGTTCGCCGTGTCGAGTTCCCTGTCGTAGACCGTCGTTATCTTTTTTGAAGGCCTCCAGCCGTAGAGCTCTTCGATGAATTTTTCTGATCTTTCCGCTTCGTCGATCAGCCGCGAGATGACCGAATCGTCAAGCTCCGAAGTGAAATAGAGGATCTGGTTTTCGGTCTCGTACTTCCGGTACGCCTCATCTCCGGAAAGCCGGACAAAAAGGCACAGAAGGAAAAGAAAAAGTGTAAATTGCAAAAAGTCGGTTTTTATTTTTTTCATATAAAAAATGCCGCCTCCATGAGAGCTTTGTATCTTGCGATAAAAACTGATATTTTTCAACACCAGGTATATTTTCGGACGGTCAAACCCAGGATTTTTGCATATTTTCGGACTTTACGGTCTAGTTTTTGAGCAGCAGACCGCCGCAGAGGATGTAGTATTCCGGCATTTTTCCGTCAGCTTCCCAAAGGATCTCGATATTGAAGAGTTCTCGAAGAGTCTTTTCAACGTCTCCGCCCAGGGATTCTATCGAGTAGCGCATTTTGCCGGGGTTTCTGCACGGCTCGTCTTTAGAGCGGGAACACTCGCGGCACAGCTGGCATTTTCCTGCCGAAAGTGCGGCTGAACCGGGATTTTCCTTTTCCAGACCGTATGTGTAGAGCAGCATCTCATGCTTTGTCTTTTCCAAAAGCCGGAGGCTTTCTTCACAGCTGTCTGACGGCTCGATTTTATATGCGATCACTCGCAGCGTCTTGAATTTGTTCCATATATCCAGGGGGTCGAAGCTGTATGGCGGACAGGACCAGACCTTTCCGCAGTTGGGACATGATCTGCAGAGCCCGTAAAATTTCGCCACGTCTACGAAGTTTCTGACAAAATCGGAAACTGCGATCTCCTTTTCAAATTTTTCCATCTCTCCTCCCTGTTCCCGGATATTTTGAGAAGACCGGTATCTGGTGAAGGTTTCAGAGCTTTTTTACGAAGCGTCCGTCTTCCCGGACGAAACCCATTTTTTCGAGATAGCCTTTGTGGTTTTCCGAAACGTTTCCAGCGGAAAGTTCACTGAATCTCTGCGAAGCCAGGTAGTTGTAAAGATAGGTCCCCACCGAACAGTCGCGGTAGACCGGAGTCGTATAGTCGATTTCAACGTCGATCGAAGTTCCCGAGTTCTTTCCCAAAAGGATCCCGGCCGCCTCCGTGCCGCGGCAGACAAGGTATGCGCAGTCGCACTCCTCCGGATTGCCTGGATCCGGGAAAAACTTTTTGATATCAGTCTTGTATAAATTCATGAAATAAGTGACGAAAGCGTCTGTCGGCTGGAGCGCAACTATTGAATAATCCTTTTTATTCTTTAACAGTTTTGCCAGGTTGTAGATGTTGATGAGCGCCAGGCAGAAGTTCATCGCGGCTGTCGGATAGGAGCGAATGGCGAGCGCGTAACCGGTAAAAATAAGGCTTCCGACCATGTTTATCAACCGAAGCCGTGCGACGGAAGTCATCAGCATTGAAATGAGAACCAGGGCCGATCCGACATAACCGATCGCCTCAATGATATAGGTTTCGTTCATTTTCCTCTCCGTAAACGCTCTGTAAAACAACAAAAATTAGAAATCCTGAGGGAAAAGGCAATTTTTATAAATTTCCACCCAAATTATGAAATCTGTGTCAATTAAGCTCTGAACTCTTAAAAAACAGATAATGTCAAACACCTGTAGAGCCTCACCACGGCAAGTCTCTACCGTTTACCAATTGATTTCCAGATCATCAATGCAGAACCGGCCGTCCTATAACCTTGATTTTATTGCGATTTTTGTAGAGACGTTTCCTGAAACGTCTCATGTGTCTAAACGTCTCTTTCAAAGAACAACGGTTTTTATTTATGGGATGTTTCGGAAATACAGCCTGAAGGTCTGTTTTGCGTGAATTGTGATTATTTATGAGACGTTTCGGGAAACGTCTCTACGGATTTATGTAAAAACAATCTTCTTCCCATTTTCTCACATTGTTTTCGATATATTCAGAGATAAGATCCATTTCCTTTTGATTTCTGATAATGTGGTCGTGAAAGCTGGATTGCCAATAAAATTCGATGTTATTCTGCTTCGCAAAGCGCGTTACTGACTGCTTGATTTGACGAATTACGACAGAGAGCCACGATTGTTTGTTTGTTGCGCATTCCATTCCGACATTTTCTGAATGTGAATTTTTTGGTGCAAATGGTCACAAAATAAAATCCGTTATCATAATCGTGCCATTTCGCCCGTGCCGATTCTATGCGGTATTTATCTTGAAATTTGTCCTTACTCATTGAAATTATTTGTTTTTTTTGCATGAGACGTTTCAGGAAACGTCTCTACGTTCAGGCAAACCCGTTAATAACGAATTATTATAAATCAATTTTTAAATTAAATCAGTATTAAATTCTAAATTGTTTATTTTTGATCGACCCGTAGAGCCGTTTCCTGAAACGGCTCATTGACCCCAATCCGTCTCCTCTATCCTCACCGCCCGCTTTCCAGATCGTCAATGCAGAATCGGTCGCCTGATGTCCTTGATTTTATTGCATTTTTTGTAGAGACGTTTCCTGAAACGTCTCGTGTGTCTAAACGTCTCAATCTCTAAACGTCTCTTTCAAAGAACAACGGTTTTCATTTATGGGATGTTTCGGAAATACAGCCTAAATGTCTGTTTGTTTGTGAGCCGTCACCTAACGTCTCATTGACGGAGTTGGCATCACTCCGATCTTACACATAAAACCTGTCTGCGCCAAGATGTTTTAATTTCTCCTCCTAATTCTCCGTAACGGAAGTCAACATTCGCAGCTCTGTTAGAAGATGATGAAGTGGTGGAAGAATCAAAATAAAAAGGTGCATCCCAATTGGACGCAGGATAAGCTTTGTTGTAGTTTATCAGGGAGACTACTTCGTTTATGTTGGGAAGTCTCCAGTCGGTGAAACCCGCATGAGTTGAATTTTCGCACTGTTTCAACGCATCTTTCCAATATTCTGAACCACTTTCATGCCAGATAAGTCCGGTTGTTGTATCGGTTACGATTTCATCTGTGCCGACTGTCGAAAAAACAAACTGGTCGGATGTAGCATCCCGCCATTTCTTTCCTCTGACACAACGGACACTATTTTTCTCGGTTCCGTTTTCAGCTTTCACGGAAGTTCCGGATACATACCAAGATTTATCAGGATCGGTTACATAAATTTTTGATGTCCAAAAATCATTGTAATAACCGGAGAAGACCGATGCAGGATAGAATGTGCTGTGATCTACAATACTTAAGAGTTCTTTCGGTGTCGGAACTCTCCAGTCGCTGTATCCGGCGTGAGTTAAATCGTTGCAGTAACTTCTTGCTTCGGCCCATGTTTTCGAGCTTGCAGGTGTCTGCTGCCACATAAGTCCTGTATTGTTGTCAAAAACGACTTTCTGTCCTGAAACAGGCTCTTCAACCGTGAAACTCTGAGGTGTGCATTTGTCTCTGTGGTGTGCATCCTGACCGAAGAAATCAGCATTCTCCGATGTCGGGCATGTTATTGAGGTGCTGTTGTTGTAGCATCTGGTCTGTCCGGTGCAGATATTTCCGATGGAGAGTTGTTTTTTGCAGATGTTTCCGTTCCAGAAATATCCGTCTTTGCAGCCGCAGGAATATGTTTCCGCAGTTTTTGGAATGCATTTTCCCGTTGAATTTTCAATGCTGCAAGTGTCGGATTGACACGGGTTGCTGACACACTCCGTTCCGTTCCAGAATTTGTCGCTGTTGCAGGAATTAGGCGAACGGACACATCTGACTTTTCTGCTGTCGCTTGATTTTACACACCCGCCACCTGTGCTCGCTGTGCCGGAGCTGAACCAGACTACATGAGCCTTGTCGTTAGAGCTCTCGTAGAAAGAAGTCGAGGAAGTCCAGAAGGCCTCGTCTGTAGGCATATCCGGAAAGTTCGAGTAAGGTTTCTCTGATTTGTCATTATCAACTAAAGATACCAGCTCGTTTCTGTTGGGAAGTCTCCAGTCGCTGAAACCTGCATAACTCAAAGTTTCGCAGTATTCAAGTGCATTTGCCCAACCGTATGGATCATCAGGAATTGTTTTCTGCCACATAAGACCGGTTGTCGAGTCTTTGACGATAACATCACCGCTGATTGTATCTGTGGTGAGTACAGCTTTTGGCAGTTCTTCGCCGTGGACGCATACAACACGATGTTTGTTAGTATGATCGTCATAGTCTCTATAATTAATCAATCCTTCCTGGAGCTTGAACATTATATAATCTTCCATTTCAATACTTGGTGTTGTGTCGGCCGGTCTGGGTTTCGATGTCCAATAAAAAACAGTGTCGTATGGGGATGACATATTCCAGAAATAAGTTTTGTTAATCGCAGGAGCATATCTGCTTGCGTCAGCAATTGTAAGAAATTCATGCGGGCTCGGCAGACGCCAGTCATCGTATCCGGCGTAATTCAGATTGTCGCAGAAATCCTTTCCTTCTTCCCATGTGTATGCGGTCAAGTTCGGTGCGGTTTGCCATACCAGTCCGGTGTTGTTGTCTTTAAGCACTCTCTGACCGGAATATGTTTTGACAGCGAAACTTTGAGCCGCGCATCTGCTTGAGTATTGTGTGTCCTGACCGAAGAAATTATAGCTGTCTTCTGATCCTGAAGGAGAAGTCGGACATTCGATTTCTGAATCTTCATTATAGCATTTGTTTTGACCTGTGCAGATATTTCCGAGTGCTAATCTTTTTGTGCACGCTTCGCCGTTCCAGATATAACCGTCTGTACATCCGCACTCGTATTCGTTCCATGCAAAAGCGGCGCAGGTTCCGTTTGAATGTGCAATTTCGCACGGGTCATCGTCGCACGGAGTCATACAGTCTGAACCATCCCAGAAATATCCGTCCACACATCCGCATATATGTTCATTCCATGCCAAAGCGGTGCACGTGCCGTTTGAATGTTCAATAGCACAGGGGAAAGGATCATTATAGCATGGGTTCATGCATTCCGAGCCATCCCAGAAATAATTTTCCTTGCATTCGCACTCGTATTCATTCCACGCGGAAGCAGTGCAAGAACCGGTTGAATATGCGATGTCGCACGGGTTGTAATCACACGGATTCATACATTCCGAGCCGTTCCAGAAGTATCCTCTTGAGCATTTGAATCTGCATTCTTCCGGATCAGGAACTTCGCTGTAGCTTCCTGTCGTCGAAGGAGTCCAGCCGTTCTCGCTCCAAGTCTGGTTGATGGTGTTGTATTCATTCCATTCGGCGTGCTGCGGAAGAGATGCGCTGTCGCAGGGCTGATTGGAGTTTGTTGCCGGTTTGCACTCTCTGGATGTCGTATCCCAGCTGTAGTTTTCCATGCACTTGAAGATGCAGTTCTTGTCTGTAGGAGTTACGCCGTAAACACCGCTGACTGTCGGAAGCCACTCACTGCCGCTCCAGGTCTGGGTTATGCTCGAAACTCCGTTCCACCATTCTGCGTTTGCGATAAGGCCGGTGCACTCCTGATTGGTTCTTGTAGCACCGACGCATTCCGAACCGTTCCAAGAGTAGTTTTCCTTGCATTTGAAGCGGCACTCTTCAGTTGTCGGAGTTTCACCGTAGGCCGCAGTCGTCGAAGGTATGAACTTTTCGCCGTCCCAGTGCTGCGTGATGCTTGAAGCACTGTTCCATTCAGCGTTTGCCGGCTTTCCTTCACAGGTTGCTATATTCGTTTCAGCCGCGCAGGTAGAGCCGTTCCAGCCGAAGTGTGCGTCGCAGTGGAATCTGCACTGGTTTGCAACAGCGGCATCGCTGTAGCTGCCTGCCGTTGTCGGAAGCCAGTCTGTTCCGTTCCAAGTCTGGTTGATACTTGAATTCCACCATGAAGCGTTTGCAGGAAGCGAATTGTTGTCACATGCAACGTTGGAGTTGGTATGACCTGTGCAGGCGTTGTCAACCCAATCGAATTTCGTTCCTTCCTCAATACATTTGAAGTAGCATCTGTCGGTCGCATTGCCTGTCGTGTGGCTTCCATCCGTTGTCGGAGCCCACATCGTGCCGTTCCATTCCTGCTCGACAGTCGCGCTGTTCCAGACTGCATTTGCCGGAAGTCCCGTGCATGCCGCCGTCTGTTTCTTTGCAACACACGCGCCGTTTTTAAACTCGTAGTTTTCTTTGCAGGTGTAGCGGCACTCCTCTTCGCTTGGAACATCGCTGTGAACAAGATTTACAGCTGGTGAATAGTCCGAACCGTCATAGGTCTGCCTGATCTGCGAAACGGTGTTCCAAACCGCATATGACGGAAGTGTCCCGCAGCTTGCGATCCTGGTTTTCGGCTCACATATCGTGCCGTTCCAGGTGTAGTTGCTGTTCTTGCATTTGAATCTGCACTGGTTGGCAACCGCTGTTTCGCTGTAGGTTCCTTTGAGATCCGGAAGCCATACCGAGCCGTTCCAGGTCTGCTGGATCGAGTCGCTGCCGTTCCAGACTGCGTTTTCCGGAAGATCTGTGCATGGTTTGGTCTGTTTCTTTCCGTCGCAGGTCCTGGTGCTTGCATTCCACTGGTAGTTGGTGCTGCACTCGAAGCTGCATCCCTTCGCGACATTGTTGTCTCCGACAGCGGCAGGGAGCCATCCCTGACTGCCCGTCCACTGCTGCTCGACTGTGGAGTGTCCCTCCTGCCACTCTGCGTTTGCCGGAAGGCCTGCACATGCTACCGTCTGTTTCTTGCCGACACATTCCCATGTCTCAGGCGAAACTTTGGTCTTTATCCATTCGTAGTTCTCTTTGCAGATGAAGTGGCACGCGCTTGTTGTCGCGTTCCCGTCGTAGGTACCGACATTCGACGGCGACCATTCGAAGGTGTTTCCGTCCTCTTTCTGCATCCAGGTCTGCGTTATGCTGGAAACTGTGTTCCACTGAGCGTTCTCAGGAAGGTTGATGCAGCTTGCGATCTGTGTCGCAGCTTTGCATTCCCGGCCGTCCCAGTTGTAGTTTTCCTTGCATTTGAAGCGGCAGTAAGCCGAATTTGACTCGGTATTGTATGTTCCGACGTTGCTCGGGAACCATTCGCTTCCGTTCCAAGTCTGCGTTATGCTCGAATAGCCGCCTGTCCATTCCGTGTTGTCGGCTGTGGTAATGCAGTTTGCAGTCTGAGTCTTTGCAACGCAGGAGGTGTCGTTCCATTCATAGTTCGCGTCGCAGGTGAAATAGCACTTGTTCTCTTCGGCATCGGTACTGTGCGATCCTGTTGCGGAAGGTGCCCAGCCGCCGTTTGTCCAGGTCTGCGTGATGGAAGGTTCGTTCCACCAGTGAGCGTTTGCCGGAAGTCCGAGGCATACCGCAGGCTGTCTGTCAGGATCGCAGAGATTGTTTTCTGCATCCCAGTTGTAGTGCTCCTTGCAGATGAAGCGGCACTCCTCCTCGCTCGCCTCCTCGTTGTATTTCGATTCGGCCGAGGGTTCCCAAGCCTCTCCGTTCCAGGTCTGAGAGATCCTGGAGACGCTGTTCCAGTCGGAGTAAGGCTTCTTTTCGGAGCACTGGACCATCCTTGATTCAGGTACGCATACCTCGTTTTCCGCATCCCATTTGTAGTTGGTCGCGCAGACAAAGCGGCATTCCGTGCTGCTTGCGGTTTTGTTGAAGGTTCCGACTTCGCTCGGATACCACTTTTCGCCGTCGTATCTCTGGCTGATGCCGAATACGGTGTTCCATACCGCGTTCTCGGGAAGGCCTTCGCAGGCGATGTATCTCGTCGTGTCAAGCAGGCACTTGCCGTGGCTCCAGTTGAAGCCTGACTTGCAGCCGCAGGTGAAGCTGTAGTTGCTGGCGGTGCAGAGACCTGTCGAATTCGCCGTGTTCACGCACGGGTCGAAGCCGCACGGATCCGGACATTCGCCGCCGAAGCACTGTTCGTCGTTCCTTACGCAGATTATGTATTTCGTGTTCGTC
>Ga0310690_10000873_pt1 | contig 59015 bp, 45 predicted proteins | sample AusTroGonzalo_MG_2_FD_207661 | JGI IMG/M metagenome (GOLD analysis project Ga0310690, IMG submission 207661) | Bovine rumen microbial communities from tropical cattle in Woodstock, Queensland, Australia - Gonzalo_04 (v2) (version 2) | ecosystem: Host-associated > Mammals > Digestive system >... | reverse complement strand
CCAAGACCTCCGGCAAAAAAGAGAAAAATGTTGTCTTTTGTTGCAACCGGAACTCCGCTGTGAATATAAAAAAGAAGGAATATCGGAAGCAGTGTTCCGAGCGAAATTCCGATTCCGCCGATCCTGGGAATTGCTCCGCGGTGGATCTTCCGCTGGTTGACCTGATCTACAAAGCCGAATTTTATTCCGACTTTTATTAAAATCGGGGTGACTGCGCACACAAAAATGAACGAAACTATGAACGATGTCAAATAAGTGGTCATCTTTACCTCCGAAAAAACGCTGCAAAATGATACGGATTTGGGTGTAAAAAGCAAATTTAACGCATTTCTTGATTTAAAAAATTTAAAGTGAATAATTAACCGCTTTTTGGTTTTATTGTTTTTCGGAGGTTAAAATGCTGCGTACTCACACTTGCGGAGAGCTCAATCTCGACAATCTGGGAGAGCATGTCGTCATTTCGGGATGGCTTACCCAGAAAAGAGAAATGGGACCTATGGTTTTCTTAATACTTTCAGACCGTTACGGAATGACTCAGGTTTTTGTAAGCGATCCGGTTCTTGCGGAATCGGCAAAAAAACTGTCGCTCGAATCGGTCGTTTCGGTAAGCGGAACGGTCATTGACCGCAAAGAGAACAGAACCGACAAATATTCGACCGGCGCGATCGAGGTCGAGGCCGAGACAATCACGCTGATGAACCCGTCTAAACCGCTTCCTTTCGATTTCAGAAAGGATGCAGCCGACACGATCAAGCTGAAATACCGCTACATCGATATCCGTAAATCGGACATCAGGAAAAACCTGATTTCACGCTCGAAAGTTAGCGCCCTTGTTCACGAATACTTCGATTCGCTCGATTTCGTCGAAGTCGAAACTCCTTTCCTCATCAAAAGCAGCCCGGGCGGCGCAAGAGATTTCCTTGTTCCGAGCAGGCTCTGGCCTGGTTCTTTCTACGCTCTGCCGCAGTCTCCGCAGGTTTTCAAGCAGATACTCATGGTTGCTGGAATGGACAAATACTACCAAGTCGCGAAGTGCTTCCGTGACGAGGCTCTCCGTGCAGACAGACAGCCCGAATTCACCCAGATCGACTTCGAGATGAGCTTTGTCGAAGAGGAAGATGTCATGGGCGTTACCGAAGGTCTGCTCTGTAAAATCTTCAAGGCGGTCAAAAACCTCGATATCAAGCGTCCTTTCAGAAAAATGTCCTTCAACGAGGCGATGGACAAATACGGAAGCGACAAACCTGATCTCAGATTCGGTATGGAACTCAAGACCCTTGACGCAATATTTGCAAATTCTGAGTTTGCCGCTTTCAAAAACGCCGCAAACGACCCGAAAATGGTGGTAAAAGGTGTCGTTCTCGAAGGTCATGCAACTGAACTTTCGAAAAACCAGATCAAAAAGATAGAAAAGGACGTTCAGGGCGACGGAGCGAAGGCTCTGGCATGGATAAAGAAGGAAAACGGAGAGCTCGATTCTCCGCTTATGAAGTTCTTCAACGATAACGAAAAATCGCAAATCTATGAAATCATTCCTGAAAACGGGATAATCTTCATCGTTGCGGATAAAACGGGCGTTGCTCTTACGGCTCTCGGAAACCTGAGAAAGAGACTCGCTGCTGAATACAACCTTTACGACAAAAACTCCTACGAATTCGTATGGATCACCAATTTCCCTGCATTCGAAGTTGACGAAGAGACAGGCGAATGGGTCGCAAAACACCACGCTTTCACCGATTTCGATTTTGAAGCGGCAAAACGCGGCGACGACCTCGGTACGATCAATTCGCGTGCTTATGATATCGTCATCAACGGTTACGAAGCGGGCGGCGGCAGCATAAGGATCCACAACACCGACAAGCAGAAGGAAGTCTTCAAATTCTTGGGAATCAGCGACGAAGAGGCAAAGGAGAATTTCGGATACTTAGTCGAAGCTCTCGAATTCGGCGCTCCGCCTCACGGAGGCCTGGCACTCGGCTTTGACAGGCTGATGATGCTCCTCAACAACACCGACGCGATCCGCGATGTCATCGCATTTCCGAAAACGACGAGTGCGACATGCCTCATGACGCAGGCCCCTGCACCTGTCACCGAAAAACAGCTCAAGGAACTCTGCATCAAAACTGAGAAATAGCGCGCAAAATTATGTCGAAATATCGATGTTTCGAAATCTCGAAATATCGATTTCGATATATCGAAGGCGGCGCAAAAACAAAATCTCGAAATATCGAGGGTGCGCGAAAAAAACTCTTGTTTTTTTTCTGAAAACTCTTAAAATCATTTGTTTTGGTCATTTCTATTTGGAGGAGCTTATGAAGAAAAGATTTTTGATTTTCTCACTTCTGTTTTTGGCTCTGATCATTGTTTCATGCGGCGGTTCAGGCAAAGATAACTCGAACACCGGCGGTGACGACAACGGCACGAGTGATAACTCAGGTGACGATTCCGGAGATGATTCCGGAGACAATTCAGGCGGCAACGGCGGTAGTAACGACGGCGGCGGAAATCCCGATGCAGTATGTGGCAACAGAACTTTGGAAACAGGCGAAGTCTGCGACGGCGGCGCGAAAGAGTGTGCTGAAATCGATTCGGGTTACACCGGCGGTTATGCGATCTGCAAGGCTGACTGCACAGGCTGGGACAAAAGCAGCTGCACAGGGACTCCGACGGATCCTGATGACGGTGATACTGACAGCAGCACCGATCCTGATGACGGCGGTGATGCCGGCAACACAAACCCAGGCACATCGGATTCTTCTGCTGATGCTGACAACAGCGACCCGAGAGACGATGCGGACAAAATCAATTATATCCATCTTAAAGGTACTTCGATAAGTGTTGACGGCAAGAATGTCGATGTTTCCGGCACAACGGCGACGATCACCGCTTCAGGTGTTTATGAAATCGACGGCACTTTGAGTGACGGACAGATTCTTGTCGATGTCGATAAAGACAAAGATGACGGAATGGTCCACGTTGTGTTCAACGGAATGAATGTCACAAATTCGAAAAACTCTCCTTTCGCGGTAATGGCCGCAAAAGATGTCAGGATCTTCATCGTAAAAGATACGCAGAATTCCCTGACGGATGCAGTAAACTATGTTTTTACCGACGGTGCGGACGAACCTAATGCAGCGCTTTACAGCAAATCCGATCTTAAGATTGCAGGTTACGGGAATCTGACGGTAAAAGGCAGCTACAACGACGGTATATCTTCGAAAGACGACCTTGACATCGACGGCGGAACGATCGTCGTCAACGCTAAGGACGACGGTATCCGCGGCAAGGATTCGGTCGTTATCCGCGGCGGAAACATCACGGTAACTTCAGGCGGTGACGGTATAAAATCCGATAATACCGAAGCCTTGACGCTTTCCAGCAACGAAGATGATCCTTATGAAAATATCAGAGGATACATCAAAGTAAAAGGCGGTTCTCTCACGGTAACTTCGACAGGCGGCGACGGGATCCATGCTATCTCATACATCGAGATCAAAAACGGCATCATCGACATTCAGTCGGGCGGCGGAAGCATTATCGAAGCAACATCAGGCGGCTCAGGCATGGGCGGCGGCGGCTGGGGAGGCGGCGGCGGTCCCAACGGCGGTGCACAGCAGTACAGCGGCACTGATTCTCTCAAAGGGATCAAGGCAAGTATTCCGAGCACGGTTACAGACTATGAGAACATCAACATGAACATGGTCTACATCAAGATTTCCGGCGGAACTATCAAGGTCAACGCGAGGGATGACGCGCTCCACAGCGGCGGAAACATCGAGATCAAAGGCGGTCAGATAGAGATCGCTTCGGATGATGACGGCATTCATGCCGATAACGAACTTTACATTATCAACGGAACTGTCAATGTCACAAACTCTTTCGAAGGGCTCGAGGCGTGGTATCTCACTGTCACAGGCGGCGTAACTTCTGTTTTCGGCAGAGACGACGGCTGGAATGCGGCTGGCGGTGCCGACAGTTCGGCTTCTTCAGGCGGTCCCGGAGACTGGGGCGGCGGACACGGCGGTTCCGGCGGCGGCAGTTCGAGCACAGGTTATCTCACCGTTTCGGGCGGGATCCACTATGTCAAGACCGGTTCGGGCGATGTTGACGGTATCGACAGCAACGGCACTCTCACGATCTCAGATCCGGCTGTTATTGTTGTCGAATGTCCTATCAGCGGCGGTATGGGCGGTTCCTACGACGCGGACGGCACTACGACACTCACAGGAACCAGGATGCTCGGGTTCAGCACTTCACGTTCCGAGCGGGCAACTAACTATAATGTAAGTTTCAACACGAACAACTACTACGGAACTCAGAATGTCGCATTCAAGCCCACGATCTCCGGCAACTACATGCAGTCGGTCCAGGGGCAGCAGCCTTCGCAGATAAACGATGTTTCGGGCTACACTGCGCAGACAATGCCTAACGGTGTTGTGATTTACTACAAATAATAGGTCGATTTGAAAAAAATCTCTTTTTTTCTCTTATTTTTTTTCATTTTCAGTTTTGTTTCCGCGGATGAAGTGCAGAAGTACGACGAAAAAAGTTTTGACGCCCTTTTTAATGCCGTTTCAAAGCATTATTCGAAGGACGAACTGAGAAAAATTGTCGAAAAATCACTCGAAAGTGACGAGATCACGGAGAAAAATCTCGCTTTTATCTATTCTCCGCTTTCGCTGAAAAAGCAGGCTGAAAACCACGAAACTTATTTCGCCAAGCTGATAAACGACGAAACGGTGAAAGCGGGAGTTGATTTTTTTGAGAAATACAAGGCACTTTTCTGCCGGATCTACGCCGAGACCAAGGTCGAGCCGAGCGATATCATCGGGATCCTGAACTGGGAAAGCAGGCTCGGAACTGTCACCGGCGAGCAGAAAATAATCAAAATTTTCGCGGCTCAGTATTTTTTCGGAGAGGCGAGAAACAGCGAGCTCATAAAAAGCGGCGAATACGAAAAAGAGGGAGCGATGACGGTCGAAGCGGGTAAAAAGCGTGTCGAAAGGCTCAAAAAGAACGCTTTTTCAAACTTCAAGGCGCTTCTGATTCAGGCAAAAGAGAAAAATTTCGATCCAAGTGAAGTCAAGGGCTCGTGGGCCGGTGCGATCGGGTTCCCGCAGTTCATGCCGGCATCGATGAAATTCGCCAAAGACGGAAACGGAGACGGAAAAATCGATCTTTTTGTTATGGAAGATGCTATTGTGTCAGTGGCTAACTATCTGAAATTGCATGGTTATTCCGAAAAAGGAAACGTCGCTGCGTTTAAAGCCTACAACAATGACAGAATCTATGCCGAAGGGGTGAAAAAATACTCCGATCTTGTGAAAAAGGCTGGTGCTGCGGTCGGTTCCTGCGGAAAACAGAGCACAAATTGACTTTTTTCGTCCTCTTTTTAAAATCCTGCGGTTATTTTTTTGAAGGAGTTTATAATGACTGCTTTCTTTAAGTCGCTTATGCATAATAACAAGTTGAATTTATTGCTGTTTTTCACATCGCTGCTTTTTTGCGGCGCACTTTTTGCGGAAGAATCGTCAACTCCGACAGTCGATGTCACTTTCAAAAAATCGGGGAAAAGTGTGATTTATACGATAACCTACGGAAAAAACACGAAATTCAACGATAACGAAGCTGCTCCCTACAAATTTCTGTTCCTTGATTCCGAAAAAAAGGAACTGGGAAAAATCGAGCGGGCTTTTTTTGCGAAAAATAAAGAAGGAAAGGCTGTTTACACATCGGATTTCGGTGAATATTCGGCAAAAATAGTGCTTCCGGTCTGCCTTTACAACGAAAAAACAGGGCTCGCCGAGAAGTGCACGATAAAAAATTTGAAACTTGAAATAAAATAGCGGAGGAAAAAATGGGTTTAATCAAAAACATCAGAGATGCTGTTAAAAAAGAGGTCAGGGACTACATTTTCCAGATGGTAGAAGTTGAAAAGGATATTGAAAAAAAGCCTGAGCAGCCGGTCTCTGAAAATGTGACAAATATTGAAGTCAAAGCTGCTGGTCCGGCTCCGGAAGTCGAGGAGAAACCGGTCGTAAAAGAAGAAAAAGTTCAGCCGGAAAAGAAAGAAGAAGTTGAGGAAGTCCGCGAAAAACCGCGCAAAAAAGAGATTTATCCGATTGCAAACAATCTTGAATTCGTAAGGGTTTCATACAAGAAAAATCAGGATCTCATCACGATCCCGAAAGAGCTTGCCGAACTTATAAAAATGCTTCCGCTTGAAGAATATGCATGTTTTGTAAAACTTTACTGCTTTGCGCTTGAGCAGAGAAAAAATTACGGTTACTGGGGCGGCACTCTGAAACGCAGGATCGGGCTCGACCAGCTGACAACTTCCGAATTCGAGGAACTCGGAAACAATCTGGCTGCTTACGGGCTTCTTTTGCTTGAACAGCTGACGGAAAACCAGAAAACTTTCGTTCTCTATGTTCCGTTTGACGAAGATACCATGGTGAAACTCAGCACGGCGAAAAAACCTGAAAAAGAGCCTGAGAAACCTGCGGCTAAAAAGGCCGAAAAACCTGCTCCGAAAGCGGCTAAACCGAAACCGGAACCGAAAGAGGAGCCCGAAACCCAGCACGAGGAGGATATCCCCGGAAAAATGGTCGAAGGGATGGAAAACGACGAGATGTACAAATCCTACAAAACTTTTGTCAGCCTTGAGATCGACAAGGCTAAAATGCGCGTCGGAAGAGCAAATTTCGACAAAATCTACATGGAAGCGGTCAAGTACATCGACAAAAAATACGGTTTCAAAGTTCTTTCCGATTCCGATAAGTTCAAGGAATATCTGACGAATTACTACATTTCGGCGTTTGATATCCCGACGTTTGAGAACTGGAAGAAATCGAAAGGCTAGGCGGGGTCAAAGATGCTTCAGGATATTAAGATTCTTATGAAATCGCTCAGCGACATTGATGTAAGGATAATGCTGTGCAAATCGGCGTTCGAATGGGAGCTGCTGGCGAAAAAATACAACGCTCTGCGCGACGAGATCGAAGCTTTCTGTTCATCCGGGCTTCCGGAAGATGTCCAGACGGCTCTTGAAAAGACTAGAGCTTATTTAGTCGAAAAGAAAGGAGAACTTCCTCCTCTTGATTTGTCAGATTTTTTCAAATAAATTCAAATAATTACCATCTTATTCCAAAAATTTTCATTTTTTATTTGACTTCAAAACAATTCCGGCTATATTACCTGCCGCTGATGGGCGCTTAGCTCAGCTGGGAGAGCATCGGCCTTACAAGCCGGTGGTCGCAGGTTCGAACCCTGCAGCGCCTACCATTCTTTCACAATCGAGACGCGGTCGTAGTTAAGTCGGTTATAACGCCGGCCTGTCACGCCGGAGGCCACGGGTTCGAGTCCCGTCGACCGCGCCATCTTTTTTCTTCCCCCTTTAGTTTGAATTTACGATAAATTGAGAGCGAGACTCTCGCTTTTTGTTGACCTCACCCTAAATCCCTCTCCATTGTGGCGAGGGACTTTTAAAAAGGATTTTCTTGATTTAACTCTTTTAAAATGCAACTATTGCCCGATTTTTGTGATTGTTATTTTAATTTCAAGGAGGACAGTATGTTCAGAAGTTTTGACGAAATGATTGATTTTGTTAAGAAAATGGAAAAGAAGCAGGTCGTTGCCGTTGTCGGTGCCGACAAGCCGGTAGCAGTCGAAGCTGCAATAGACATGGTCACTGAAAATCTGGCGGTTCCAGTTCTTTTCGGAAACGCTGAAAAAATAAATCACCTCATCGAAGGAACGGTTCTTGAAGGAAAAGTCGAGATAGTTCCGTGCGCAGACAATGTTGAAAGCTGCTCGAAAGCTGCTGACTGGGCGGCTGAAGGCAAAGTCCAGATACTTCTGAAAGGAAGCGTCGAAACGGCTCAGATTATGAAAGCCGTTTTCAGAAAGGAGAACGGGCTCAAGGCGGCTGCAGTCGTCAGCGACATCCTCATTTACGAAGATCCGCTTTCAAAAGGCGAGGGTAAGCGTCTCGTCGGTCTCATGGACGGCGGCATAATCCCGCTTCCGACGCTTGAACAGAAGATCGAGATGACACGCGGCGCAGTTCAGGTCTTCCACAGACTCGGCTTCGAAAAACCGAGAGTCGCTTACATTTCTGCTATCGAAACGGTTTCTCCGAAGATCCAGTCCACAGTTGATGCGGCGGAGATCCAGAGAATGAAGGCTGAAGGCGAGCTCGACGACATCGACGCTTACCTCGAAGGACCGTATGCGATCGACAACGTAATTTCCGAATACGCTGCGAAAGTCAAAGGGATCAATTCCGTCATGGCGGGATGCGCAGATATCCTCATTTTCCCGAACATCGAAAGCGGAAATGTTCTCGGCAAGCTCGTTCACTACTGGGGCGGCGCTCAGACCGGTCACGTCATCGTAGGAGCGAAAGTTCCCGTTCTTCTGAGCTCGCGTGCCGATGACGCAAGGGCTAAGATCAATTCTCTCGTTCTCGGAATCACCGTAAACGCTCACAGTTAGGCCATGACTGAACAGCACGAAATCAAATATCCCGTCACGATCAATTTGAAAGTGGTCATGCACTCGAAAGAAGAAGTCGGGAAAAACGTTGCCGATCTTCTGGATATCCTTGTAAAAACCGGGATCCCGCTTAAAGGAAAGGTGACCGAAAACAAAAGTTCGGCCGGAAAATACACGTCCTACACCGTTCCGGTCTATGTCGAAAACAAGGAGAAGATGCACGCTCTTTACGAGGCTTTGAAAGCCCATCCGGATGTAAAATTCGCAATTTAATATGGAGAGAAAAATGACAAAAACAGAAGTCGCAATCGTTGTAAATCCAGGCTCGACCTCAACAAAATTCGCAGTATTCAGCCGTGAGGGCTCGCTTTACGAGGAAACTGTTAGACATCCGCAGGAAGAACTCGCGAAGTTCAAACTTGTTTCGGAGCAGTTCGATTTCAGATACACGATGATAAAACAGGCGGTTGACAAAGTCGTTGCCGAAAAAGGATTTCAGGTTGTCGCTTCTGTCGGCCGCGGCGGCCCGGTAAAACCGCTTGAAGGGGGCACTTACCTTGTCAATCAGGCACTTCTTGACGATTTGAACAGCTGCAAATTCGCGAACCACGCATCCAATCTCGGCGGAATAATCGCTGACCAGCTGGCTAAGGATTTCGGACTCAAGGAAAGCTACATCGTTGACCCTGTCACGACCGACAACATGTGGGACAAGGCGCGTCTCAGCGGACTTCCGGGAATAACGAGAATCTGCCGCGTTCATGCGCTCAACATCAAGGCTGTTGCCAGAAAAATCGCCGAAAAGCAGGGAAAGGATTTCTATAAAGCGAACTACGTCGTCGCTCATCTGGGCGGCGGGATCTCGATCGCAGCGCTCGAAGGCGGTAAAGTAGTAGACGTCAACGACGGACTTCTCGGAATGGGACCTTTCAGCATGAACAGAGCAGGCGCGATGCCGCTCATCGGAATCATAAATATGTGCTACTCAATGCCGAAAGAAGAAGTCATCCGCATTTTCTCGCGTGAAAGCGGCTTCAAGGCATACATCGGGACCGAAGATTTCCGCGACATCGAAGACCGCGTCAAAGCGGGAGATCCCGAAACTCTCAAAGTTTTCGACGCTTTCGAGTATCAGGTTGCAAAGGAAATCGGTGCTTACGCCGCAGCTCTGAAAGGAAAAATCGACGGTATCATCGTCACCGGCGGATGCGCATACTTCAAGAAATTTGTCGAAGATCTCAAAGAATACACCGGCTGGATGAGCGAATTTTTCGTTTATCCGGGTGAAGACGAACTTGCTGCGCTTGCAGAAGGCGCTTTCAGAGTCGTCGACGGAAAAGAAAAGGCCAAAAATTATTAGCCGCCGCCGCCAATCTTGTGTCGAAATGTCGATACGCCGCCGTCGAAATTTCGAAATATCGATATATCGATTATCGATATATCGACAAAGATCATGCGGCGTCGAGACAAGAACGATTTTTGACAAAAAAATCGTTGCTATTATAATCTTTCGTTTGTTTTTTTAGAGGTGCTTTTATGCCGGGAATCGGTCTTGTCTCGAATCCATATTCAAAGAAAAACAGAAAACATCCCGACAGGCTTCAGAAACTGATTGAATGCGCTCCCGACAAAGATCTTGTCAGGCTGCCCGATTCATTTGACAAAATGGACGCGGCGATGGAGCATTTCAAGCAGAAAAAAGTCGATGTCATCGCTATAAACGGCGGTGACGGAACGGTTCATGTCGCTCTCACTTCGATGATGAAGATCTACCGTGGCGAGCAGCTGCCGAAGATCGCGATTCTTAAGGGCGGAACGATGAACATGACCGCTACGAATCTCAGGCTCAGAGGCAATACCGTTTCGATTTTCAGGCGCGTTGTCAAGGCGTACAAGGAAAGGGAACTCAACTGCAGGCAGATTTCACTTCTGAAAGTGAACGAGCGTTACGGCTTCATTTTCGGAAGCGGTGCGGTCTGCACTTTCATGGATCTCTACCACAGAAGCAGCAATCCGTCTCCGCTTGTCGCAGCCAAATCGGTGCTGGCGATGGCGGGTTCTATGCTGGTTCACGGCAAACTTGCTGCCGAGTTCTTCAAACCGACGTGGCAGGAGCTCAACGCTGACGGTTTTTCGTTCGGCAGAGCGCCTTATCTTGCTTTCCTTATCACGACTCTTCCGTCGGTAGGGCTCGGAATGGATCTCACTTTCAGGGCGAAGGTCGATCCGAAAAAAGCGCAGATGATAGCGTTCCGAGACAAGGCGAGGATCGTGCCGCAGGTTGCGCGCGTCTGGCTCGGCCGATCGGTTCCGCCGGATGTCGTCGACGATACAGTCGGGAGCCGCTTTTTTATAAACGGAGAAAAATCGTTCAGATATACTTTGGACGGCGATATGTACTCGTCGTCAGGCAAACTTGTGGTCGAAACCGGACCGTTGTTGGATTTAGTTACGGAGTGAAAAATGCATTATAAGAGTGCTGCAAAAACGCATCCCGGCATGAAAAGGGAACTTAACGAGGACAGTTACGTCATTCTTGAAAATGAAGGTGTTTTTGTCGTTGCCGACGGAATGGGCGGACATAACGCAGGTGAAGTAGCATCGAAAATCGCAATCGACACGATTGCCGAGTTTTTCCGCGCTTCCGAAGAAGATGACGACATGACATGGCCTTACAAACTTGATCCGACGCTCGCACTTGACGCGAACAAGCTTATGGTCGGTATAAAATTCGCTAACAAACGCATTTTCAAGCAGTCTTCCGAAGACGCGGCATGCAGCGGAATGGGAACGACGGTCGTTTCGATTATAGCGAAGGACGGCGGAGAGGATCTTTATGTCGCACATGTCGGCGACAGCCGCTGCTACTGCTTTTACGCGGGCGAACTTGTTCAGGTTTCGGAAGACCACTCACTTGTCAATGAATACATCAAAGCGGGTCAGATAACAAAAGAACAGGCAAAGACTTTTCCGCATAAAAACGTCATTATGCGTGCACTGGGTATGAAGGACAATGTTCTTGTCGATATCCAGAAACGTACGGCGAGAGCCGGCGAGATCTATCTTCTCTGCTCGGACGGTCTTTCGGACATGGTTTCGGATCACGACATGGAAGTTGTCCTGGGCAGCGATGTTTCTCTCGAAGAAATGACGCGGCAGCTTGTCGATATGGCGAACGCGAACGGCGGAAAAGACAATATAACGGTCATTCTGGTAAAAGTCGAACCTTAATAATGGAGATGTTTATGAAAAAATTTATGATCTTGATCGCAGCTGTCTGCGCAGTTTTCTTCTTTGTTTCATGCGGCGGGAGCAGCGGAACGAAAGATGATGAAAAAAACGACAAGGATGAAGTAAGTGATTCTGAAGAAAATCCCGATTCGGAAGTAGAAGATTCCGAGGTCAAGGATGAAGAAGTCACCGATTCCGAAGTTGCCGATTCTGAAGTTACAGATTCCGAAGTCGCTGACGAAGAAACACCGGACACGGAGGAACCTGACGAGCCGGCAGAACCGGAAGAACTCGCTTATCCGGAAGTCACTCCGAAATCCAACAAGGAAGGCGATATCGCACAGAACATCATTGTTTATGACGATCTCGATGTCGAACATCAGCTTGCAGAGTGGTATAAGCCGAACAATCCGGAAAGCAAGCTGATCTGGCTCATTTTCACGACTTACGACTGCGCTCCGTGCCATCAGATGAAAGACGATCTGCCTGAAATCAACTCCAGGGAATACGAAGAACAGGGACTTAGGATAATTCTTGTTTTCAACGGTATGCTTGAAGGTCCTCAGCCCGAGCTCGAGCCGGCAAAGCTGGCAGAGTATAAGGATATTTTCGTTTCTGAATATCCTGACTCGGCTGATTTCGAGATTTACGGCTATCTCAGAGAACAGAAAATATTCAAAAAATTTGTTCAAGGTATCTATCCCTCATATCCGACATATCTTTTCATTGATGCTTCCACTATGGAAATTATTGAATACGGCGGCGGCTGGGGCGACGGTATGGTAAATTCGACCAAAAGCAAGATAGAAATTCTTCTTGAAGAGCTGTAAATTATGAAAAATATTATAATTCTACTCGCTGCAGTTCTGCTTTTCGCATCGTGCGGAAGCGCTTCAACGAAACCGGAAGAGTCTGCCGCTTCGTCGGAAACAAAGGAAGTTTCAGGATTTTCTCTGAGCCTTGAAAAAGTCGACGGCGGGACATTTTCGTTTGAGGATATCCGCGGAAAGAAGCATCTCGTTGCCGCTTTCTGGGCGACATGGTGCGAGCCGTGCAAGCAGGAACTTAAGAAACTTGCCGAAATGTACGGCAGTTTTTCTGATTCTGTCGAATTTGTCGGGATTTCCACCGATACCGAAGAGTTGATCGACAAAGTCAGCGAATTCGCGGCAGAGGCGGCTTTACCGTTTCCGATACTTGTTGATCCGAGCGGAAACACTGTCAGTTCGATGATTCCAGGCGGTGATTCCGTGCCTTATATGATTGTTGTTGACAAAAACGGCGTGGTTGTTTCGCGCCACAGCGGTTATAATCCGGGTGATGAAGAAGCTTTGAAGCGCGAGCTTGAAACTCTTGTTTCCCGCTGATTTCCGTGATTTTTTTGTCATGTGCGGAAAATTTGCGGCTGAAATGGCGAAAAAACTTGAAATTATGTGTTCTTTTACTACTCTCTTTCAGATTTTTTTGATTCTTTTTGCAATAGTTTGACTTTTTAGGAGGATTTGATGGTCAAGAAAATGTTCACACTGCTTATCGCAGTTCTTTTTGTTGTTCCGTTCGTAGTTGCGGCGGATGATTTTGATGATGATTTCGGCGGCGGTTTCGATGATGAATCCGAAGATTCCGAAGAAGATGAAGATGATGCTCCGGCTAAGAAAAAATCCAAGGCTCAGTCCGAAAGTGATGCTGCCATGAAAGATCTCATGGGAGATCCGGATGAAGAAAAAACTGAAGAAAAAGAGCAGAAAAAATCCGAAGCGGATGCAGAGGAAACTGCTGCTCCTGCAGAAGAAAAGGTTTCTGAAAAATCATTCAAAGGTATCAGACCGATTCTTCTCGTAAAAGGAGGTTTCACTCTTCTTGGTTCCTATAAATACAAAGACGAGAGCGGCAAGCTGAAAAATCCGAACGCGATGTTCGGAAGCGTTGACGAAGGCATTCTCGGTCTCGAATATCAGGGCAAGCATGTCATCGCAAAAGGAACAGTCAACCTTAGAACCGACAACGCTCTGGTTCAGTACGCTGTCAACAATCCTTTGATCAAAACCAATCTTCATTCGATTCAGGACGGTGCGGCAAACGCGATTTACGAAGTTTACGGCGGTGTTAAATTCTTTGATATTTTCATCAAAGCAGGAAACATGATTCCTGAATACGGCCTTGTTGATACCTGGCAGAACCTCGGAATGGGTTTCTCGACTCCGTTCCTCACCAGAAGCCTTATCGTAGTCGAAGGTTTCCTTCCCGAAACCGATGCAGGATTTTCTATCGGCTACAACAGCACTTTTGCTAAGGATCACAATATTTTTGCAGGTCTTACACTCGGAACAGGTTCCAATAAAAGCGAGTTCTGGTATACTGACAAAACTTTGGGAATTTACGGAAGAATCGGTTACGGTTTCAAAGAATATGTAAAGGCGGCATTTGCTTTCCAGCACAGAAAAGATTTCTATAATTCCAAAAAACTTGACATGACCGGCATCGGTATCCACGCTTATGCTTCTGTCAAAGGTTTTGAAATGCCTCTTACTTTCGATTACAACATGATGCAGATGGTAAAAGACACGCTAAGAAAGAATGTCAGCGGCATGCTTCTTTCTCTTGCTCCCGGCTATGCTTACCACTTTGACCACGAATGGATCGACAAGGTTGCGCTTGCTCTGAGATTCGATTTCGTTCAGGGTATTTACACCAGCAGAGAGGGATTTTATCTTGATTTCAACAACTATAAAAAGAGTAAAAGTTATATGAGAATAGGCGTCACTGCGAACTTCTTCACAAAAGAACTTGCCGGTGTCCGCGGTATGGCCGGCCTGACATTCCTTATGCAGCCGAAAGCCAAAATCTCAAAGACAGAGAAAGATTACGGCTTCACGACAGTTGTTCTTCAGGCAGGTGCTGAGTTCTAAGATTTGGGGACGAAAGTCCCCGTTTTTTTTATTTTTTGCTTTTCCGCAAGGAAAAAATGGAGGATTCTATGAGAAAATCGGTTCTTATTATGGTCGTTTTCGCGATGTTTTTGTCTTTTTCCGCAGTTTCATGCGGTGAAAAACAAACAGTTGACGAAAAAGCGAATGTTAAAGAGCTTGTTGCAAAAGGTGACTACCAGCAGGCAAAGATGAAGCTCGTAACTTTGAGAGGACAGTATCCGAATGATCAGGAACTGACGGAACTCAACAGACAGGTCGATGAAAAAATCGCCGAAAGTTTCTACCAGAAATACTGGGACGAGGCTGAACAGAAAGGAGATTACGAAGCTTGGATCAAAGCTATGATCAAAATTAAGGAAGTTGAAAACATCAACAAGGAAATGGTAAACAGCTGGATCAAAAGAGCTGCCGAAAAATGTGTTGACGCAGGTGCTAGAGACCTTAAAGACGAATTGCTTCTCGGTCTTCTTGACAAGAAACTTGTCCAGCGTTATCAGGTTATTACAAGGAACGATATGCTTATGTACATCACGATGTTCGTAAAAGAGGGAAGATTCCCGCTCAAAGAGTGGCAGGATACTTTTATTACGAACTATCCTGAACTGATGGATGAAGAAACAGAAAAATTTGTCGGCTGGCCGAGACCTGAAAAACCGGCAAAGAAGTAATTCAAGCTGTTTTTTTCGATTTTTTTTCAAAAATATCTTTTCATTCCGGAATTTTTATCGTCTTTCCCTTGTTTATATCGTTGTTGTGTTGTTGTTTTTGCTATAAGGTGCAACAAAGATGGATAAAAAATATAAAAATATATGCATTTATCTCTTTTCTTATTCATTTTTATGTTTATAATCCTCTGCTTTGATGTTTTTTGTGAATTTCAAAACGGGTGAATAGTTGGATAATTTCAAGTATCTTTTCGGAATTCTGCTTCTCGGAATAGTTGTTCTTGTTCATGAATTCGGTCACTTTATCGTGGCACGTCTGTGCGGTGTCAGGGTCGAAGTTTTTTCAATCGGTTTCGGCAGGCCGCTTCTCAAAAAAAAATATGGTGATACGGAATACAGGATTTCGCTCGTTCCGCTCGGCGGATATGTAAAAATGCTGGGAGAATCGACTTCCGAAGATAACGATGTCGACGAAAAGGATCTTCCTTTTGCTTTCAGCTCGAAAAAATGGTGGCAGAAAGTGCTGATAGTCTCGGCAGGACCGGTTTTTAATATGGTTTTTGCGTTTTTTGTTCTCATGGCTGTTTCATGCTTCATGTTCGAAGCGCCTTCTTCGGTGCTTGAATTCGTTTCTCCCGACGGTGCGGCTTATGCGGCAGGCATTTCGGACGGAGACAGAATAACAAAGATAAACGGTGAGGATATTGCAGTCTGGGATGATATTCCGTCGAGTCTTGCACCGCTTTTAGGGTCCGGAACGTGTGCAGATGTTACTGTTGAAGTCGAAAAGGCGTTTACGAAAGAGGTGAAAACATACACGGTCAAACCGAATTCAGGTTTCTACACAGATCCTTTGGGCGACAAGCACGCACGCTGTGAACTCGGTGTCGTCCGGGCTGCGCGGGAGCCGAAGATTTTTCTTTTGAAAGATTTCCGGGGCCTGGAAAGCGGAGATGTCATTCTTTCTGTCGACGGAGAAAAGATCGAAAGATACTACGAGCTTGCAGAAAGGATCAGAAAGCCGTTCAAAAATATGACCGTTCTGCGCGGCGGCAAGGAAATCTCAGTCGATTTTACGGAAAAATCTGACGGGAACAGCGCGGAAAATGCTGAAAATAATAATTCCGGGAGCAACTCTGAAGAACTTGTTATTGCTTACGGCGGACTTATCGTTAAATCGGTTGAAAAAGGAAGCTATTCCGAAAAAGTCGGGATCAGAAAGGGTGATTTTGTAACGGCTGTGAACAATGTCGAAATGACAGCTCCGTTCCAGTTTTATTCTGTAATGGGCAGACTCAGGGAGGGCGACAGTGTGAAACTTTCGGCTGTCAGGGATAAAGAGCCGTTAACTCTCGAATTTAAGGTCTCTTTCGATGAGAGTGAAAATGAATTTACAGGGATGCGCGACAAAAGAATAAACTGGGGTGCACATTTTGATTATGATCCTGATGTCAGAGAGTTTTATGCGCGCCGGAACAATCTTCTGACGTTTCCCGTAAGATATGCGGCAAAAGAGACAGTTGAAGTTATAAGTTCGACTTTCAAAGGTCTGGCTTACATGATAAGCGGCCGGATTTCGGCAAAAGGGCTCGGCGGACCGATAATGATTTTCGATATTTCAAAGCGTGCCGCCGATGCCGGAGTGCGTTACTTCCTTGCGATAATGGCGATGATAAGCATAAATCTCGGGCTTATAAACCTTTTCCCGATTCCTGTTCTTGACGGCGGATACGTTGTTATTTACGGTATGGAAGGGATATTCAGGCGGACGATCCCGCAGAAAGTGAAGGAAAAAGCGCTTATGGCCGGTCTGTTTATGCTGTGTGCACTGATGGTTTTTGCAATATTCAACGATTTTGCGAGATACATCCCGATGTTTTTTAATCATAACTGATTTTTTATTGTTTGTACGGAGGCTTTGATGATCATCAATCTTAATTCGGCGGCAGCTTCACTTATTGCCGAAACGGCGAAAAATTCTTCTCCAATTACGCCTGGTTTTAATCTTGCCAAAACGGTGGAACAATCTCCGGTGCTTGTGAACATCATGCTTTTTGCACTCATTGCTGCAAGCGTTGTGTCGCTGGCGATAATTGTCGCAAAGTTCATCCAGTACAGGATCGCGACTATTGAAACAACCAGATTTGTCGATATTTTCTGGAAAAACAAGGATGCTCGCGATGTCGCCGTAAAGACTGCGACTATAACGACAAAATCGCCTGTTGCGTCAGTGTTTGCAGCAGGTTACGCTGAATTTAAAGATACGAAGGAAAGCTGGGAAGACAAGGGGGTAGTTCTTGTCGGGAGCAAAGTCGACGAGCTTGCAGCCAATGTCGACAGGGCGATGAGACGCGAAACTCATGTCAGGATCCAGATGCTCGAAAACGGCCTTTCGTTTCTGGCGACGACTGCCACGGCATCGCCTTTCATCGGTCTTTTCGGAACGGTTTACGGCATTATGAACGCATTTCAGGCAATCGGAGATGCCGGCAATGCGACTCTCGGTGCGATCGCACCGCACCTTTCAGATGCCCTTGTAACGACGGCGTTCGGTCTTATTGCTGCAATTCCGGCATCGGTCGCTTTCAACTATTTCAATGCGCGCCTCCAGAAATTCGAGAATGAAGCGATGAATATTGCAGCGGATTTCCTTAATCAGATCAAGAGGAGCAATGTCTGATGGCAAATTACGGAATGGAAGAACCGCGGAAGAGAAATGTCCGCGCTGAGATGAACATTACTCCGATGGTCGATATTGTCTTTACGCTTCTGATAATATTTATGGTCGCTGCGCCTCTTATCGAACAGGGTGTAGACCTTGATCTGCCGCAGACAGAGACTGTTCCCATCGAAAGCCCGAAAGACAAGTTCATCGTCAGGGTTTACAGCGGTAAAAAAGAGTCTGAAAACAAGATATTCATAAGCGATGTGAAACCTCCGATCGAAGTTCCTCTCAAAGATCTTGAGGTGAAACTCAAAACCAACGCTTTTCTGCAGGAAAAAAAGGAGATTTATCTTCACGCGAGCCGTGATCTTTCATATGGTTACGTTGTCAGAATCATGGCAATAATGAAAAAAGCGGGAATAAACAATATAAACCTTGTGACTGAACCACTTGAAAAGGAGTAGGCCTGATGGCTGGCAATTTAAGGAACGGATCATTTATTTTCGGGAAAAATTCCGGCGGAGTCGACAGGAAAACTTTCTTCGGATGTTCGGCAGGATCGCTTGTTCTGCATATTCTGGTAATAATGTTTTTCGCAAGCGGTCTGTGGTTTGCCGAAAGCCAGAAAATCGAGTTCGAGACTGTTCAGGCGAAACTTGTAAATCTTGGTAAAGAGCGCGACAAAAAGCAGTTGCCGCGTATAACCCAGCCGAAACCTGCACAGAAACCGGCGAAAGAAGAACCGAAAAAAGATCCTAAAAAAGACCCTAAAAAAGATCCTAAAAAAAAGGAAGAACCGGCCGGAACTAAACCGAATGATGGAAAGGGGAATACGGTTAACCCCAGGAAAGATCCGAAAAATGAGCCGTCGGGAGATGATCTTGCCTCGATTTTAAACCCTGACGAAATGGGTAAAATCAAGACTGAGGATCCACGTGCCGAACAGTCTAAGGAAGGCGACAAAAAAGGAGTCCCAAACGGCGATGTCACAGATCCTGCGCTTGCACTCAAGGCGAATATGTATGCAAGACAGATAAGCGTCATGATTAAGAGAAACTGGAATATTCCGAGCATAATTTCTGCTGACGAGCTTAAAAAACTGAAGACGGAAATTTATTTCAGGATAACTTACTCCGGTGAAGTTTACGATGTAAAAATCAGAACTTCATCGGGAAATCATGTCTACGACAGTTCGGTAATCGAAGCCGTCAAAAAAACGGGAAGGCTTCCATTGCCGGATGATAAGAATTTGAAGAAACTTGTTTTAAAGGAGGGTTTTGAATGTCCGTTCACTTCAGAAGACTGATCACCTTGATGGCGGTGATTTTTGCTTGCTTTAATCTTTTTGCCCAGCTGCGGGTCAAGGTAACAGGCGGTGCTGTTGCCGAGTACAACATGGCTGTTTCCCCGATTGCCGTTCTTGACGGCGCAGACGCTGCAAAATCGGCGGAAATAACTTCTGCAATTGAAAAAGTGCTCGATATTACAGGATATTTCAGGATCCTTGACAAACGGTCATTTTTGGAAAAACCGGAAGTTGCATTCAATAAGGTCAACTTCAAAGCGTGGCTTGATGTCGGTGCTAACGGCCTTGTCAAAGGAACATTGAAAGGAAAAGACGATATCGAACTCGAACTTGCCTTCTTCGATGTCGCGAAAGGAAAGGAACTTGTCAAGAAAAAATACACTTCGAAGGCCGCTCTTGCTAAAAAGTCGGCTTACCTCTTTGTTGCGGAAGTTATCAAGTTTCTCACAGGGGAAGAGATGAATTTTATGTTCTCGAAAATCGCTTTTGTCGAAAAAGCTGGCGAAAAATACAGCCTCATCGTTACGAATTTCGATGGCAGCGGCAGAAAAGAGCTTTATTCTACGTCGAAAACTATCCTTCTTCCCGAATGGTCGGCTGACGGAAGCAAAATTTTCTTCACAAGCCACGAAAAGAACAACCCGAACCTTTATTCCTACGATTTCAAAACAGCACAGATAAAAACGGTTTCCTCCTATGAAGGGCTCAACGTTTCTGCAAGCGCATTCCCCGACAACAAAACGATAGCTCTCTGCCTTTCGAGAGACGGAAACTCCGAGATTTATTCTCTCAATACGGCCACAAACGAGCTGAAAAGACTTACTGTGAATGCCGAGACAGATACCGCTCCGAGCGTAAGTCCGAACGGTAAGGAAATAGTTTTTGTCTCCAGCAGATCTGGCAATCCGCAGATTTACAAAATGTCTGTTTCCAACCCCAACAATGTCGAAAGACTCACCGAGCAGGGAAACTACAACCAGGATCCGGAATACAGTCCTGACGGCAAAAAAGTTGCCTTCTGCGGCCGTGACGAAAAATACCAGTTTGATCTTTTCATCATAGATCTGGCTTCGAGACAGATCAGCAGAATCACGCAGAATCAGGGGAAAAACGAATCTCCTACATTTTCACCCGACAGCAGGGTCATCGCTTTTTCCTCGAACAGAAGCGGAAAAAGCAAACTTTTCCTTTCCAACATAAGCGGAACCAGACAGATTGCGGTTTATTCGGGCGTTGGCGAAGTGATGATGCCTTCGTGGTCACCGGCGGAAACTAAATAAGAGAGGTGTGATATGAAACAGATTTTCAATTTTTGTGCAATAGCGGTTTTCGTTTTTACAGTACTTTGCTCCTGCGCCGGCAATCCGCCGAAAGATGAAAGGGAACTTGCAGAGAAGGCTTTTGCAGATGCTGAGGGCGGCAAGGACTGCGACAGGGAGAACTATCTTGCCGCAGAAGAACTTCTGAGACAGGCTAGGGAAGAGATCAACAACAAAAATTACGACAAGGCTAAGGAACTTTTCAACGCCGTCAAGGAAAAAAGCGAGGCGATTGCGAAGTATATCCGCGAACATCCGGATGAGTGCATGAAGAAAAAAGGTAACAAAGTTTCCGGTGATGACGACGGTGATATCAATGTAACAGATACGACTTCCCCTGATGCTGAAGATCCTTCAGTTGATCCGAAAAATCCCGATATGGAATTTCAGGTCGTTCACTTTGAATACAACAAGTACACCGTTCTTGAAGAAGATCTTCCTAAAATAGAGCTTATGGCGGAGTGGATGACGAATTTCCCGGAAAGAGTTGTCAGGATCGAAGGTCATGCCGACGAGAGAGGCAGCAACGACTACAATCTTTCGCTCGGTGAAAAGAGGGCGCAGGAAGTCAAAAACAAACTTATCCAGAACGGTATCGGTTCAGACAGGATAAAAATCGTTTCCTACGGAGAGGAACTCCCCGTTGATCCTGCTTCGAACGAAGAGGCGTGGTTCAAAAACAGAAGAGCCGAATTCAAGCGGGAAAATTAGTTTTTTTAGCCGCCGCATTTTTGAACGGTATCCCGATATTTCGATATTTCGACATTCCGGCGGCGGCGGCGAATTTTTTTTCCGAATAGTTGAAATTTTTTCATATTTTAATAGAATAGCAGGTCTAAGTTTTTTAGGAGTGGAAAATGAAGGAAAAGTTCTTGTTTTTGTTGCTTGTTTTGCTTTCGGCTCTTATTTTTGCCGTTTCTTGTTCGGATGACGAAGGCGAAGAGGTAGAGGCAAAGAAAAACTGCAATTCAAATGTTGACTGCAACAGGGATTCCTACTGCGATCTTGAAAATCCGCAGCAGGATATAGAGCTCGGAACTCTTGTTTATTACTGCAAAAAAAGGCAGTTCTGTGCAACGCAGGCTGACTGTCCTATCAAATGGAAATGCAAAATCAGCGAAGGTTTCTGCATAACCGACAAGGAGGCAGCGGCGGTTCTCTGCTCTTCCGATACCGACTGTATGGATCCTTACTATCCCAAGTGCAATCTTGCTTCAGGTGAGTGCGAACCGGCAGAGAACGGAACTGACAGCGGACCGGAACCTTCCGACCCGACGGATTCCGGCGACACGGATACAAACGATAACGACAGTGCGGATTCCGAAACTCCTGACAATAATACCGATACTGCCGATGACCACGATAATGAGCCGACATCCGATCCGAGCCTCGGAAAAACCATTATGACCGAAGATTTTGAGGACGGAGGTTCGCTGTGGACCAGAGTTCCGGCTACGGAGGAAACTCACTGCTGGGATATCGGCATTCCGTTGAACGGTCCTGAAGGGGCTCACGGCGGTGCCAATGTTGCTGCGACTGCTCTTGACGGGAATTATCTGGCGAACTGCAAGGATCTGCTTTATTACAATACGTCATTGTCGATCCCTTCGGACGGAAAGCCTGAAATTTCTTTTTATGCGTGGGTTGACATTGTCGGAAACGGTTATTCGCCTTATGATTATGTCGAAGTTATCGTGAAGAAAAGCGAAGATGTGTGGGAACTGACCGATACGGGCGTTCCGCTTTCCGCCGACACTCCTTCGGCGCTTGATGCTCTTGACAATCACAAAACAAAAATCACGAAGCAGCTCGGAACCAAATATTACAAATTTACCGGCGATCTTTCGGCTTTTAAAGGGCAGAGTGTCGATATCGGTTTCCGTTTTACGAGCGACGAATCTGATGAAGCTGCCGGTTTCTATCTCGATGATATAACTGTATCTTACTGATTTTATTGGAATCCTGCGAGTTTTTGAGAGGAAGTTTTGATAACGAACATTACTGCTGATTTTGAAGAGAAGCATATAGGAACGGTGATAAACGACCGTTATAAAATAATTAAACTCGTCGGAACGGGCGGCATGGGAAGCGTCTATCTCGCCGAGCACGAGATTTTAAGAAAAAAAGTTGCAATCAAGATCCTGCACTACGAGCAGAGCAAGCGCAAGGACACGGTTGAAAGGTTCAAACGCGAGGCCATCGCCGCGTCAAATATCGGTCAGGACAACATCGTCGACGTTACCGATTTCGGCTATACCGAAGAGGGGAACGCATACTTCGTCATGGAATATGTCGAAGGGCGGTCTCTTGCCGATGTTATGAAGGAACAGCGCGTTCTTCCGCTCGAATTTGCCGTTTCGGTGGCTTCCCAGATAGCTTTCGCACTTTATTCGGCTCACGGTAAAGGGATAATTCACAGGGATCTCAAGCCTGAAAATATCCTTCTTACGACAAAAGACGGCAACTATCCGTTTGTCAAAATAGTTGATTTCGGTATTTCCAAGATTCTTCAGGCTGATTCAAAACCGGAGGAGCGTCTGCGTACTCTGACTAAATCCGGCGCGATTTTCGGAACGCCGGAATATATGTCGCCGGAACAGGCAGCCGGTGAAAGCGTCGAACCCGCTTCCGACATCTATTCTCTGGGTGTCATAATGTATGAAATGCTCACCGGAAGGCTGCCTTTTTTTGATGATAACTATATGAAAATACTGCATAAACATCAGTATGAATTTCCTGAACTGCCCAGCAATGTAAATCCGGATATCCAGCCCGATGTCAATGCGGTTATAATGAAATGTCTCGAAAAGAAGCCTTTCAACCGTTACGGCACGATGATGCTGCTCCTCAACGATCTGAAAAATATTTACCTGAAATACAATCTCGAAGAAAAGATCAGCCTCGCATTTCTTTTCAATTCCGGCACTGTGAGAAGCATGAATCCCAATGCAGACATGATATCGAGCGAAGAGATAATCAGAATGCTCAATTCGTCGCAGGATGAAAAAGTAAAGCATGTTTCGATCGAAAACCGTTCTTCGGGAACAGTTTTCAAAATTGCGGTCTTTCTCATTCTTCTGGTTGTAGCCGGAATAGTGGTTTACACTTTTGTCAGGAAGCAGAATCCTCCGATGACGGCTGAACGTCAAGAACTTTCGAAGTATGACACTCCGAAAATCGCCGAGATCTCAGGCGAAAAGGAGAAACCGGAGAAAAAATCCGCCGAACAGCCCAAAAAAGCGGCGGCTAACGGCAAAAAAAGCGTTCCGATGATGAAGCTGACAGTCAATTCAGATATCAAAGGTGTCAGGGTTTTCAACAACGAAAACGGAAAAACTATCTGCAAAACACCGTGCGTGAAAAAACTCCCTAAAAAAGATGACGGAGTGATTATTCTCGGTTTTGAATACGAAGGTTACTCGATAAAACCTATGGCGGTCACGCTTGATAATGATATGACGGTCAATTTGAAACTTAAACAGGAGGAAAAGAATGGCTAGAAAAATTTTCGTTCTTGACACAAATGTTCTTATTTCCGATCCGAAGGCGATTTTCAATTTTGACGAACACGACATCGTTGTTCCGATAGTCGTAATCGAAGAGCTTGACAAGTTCAAGAAAGACATGAACCAGGTTGGTCTTGCGGCACGTGCTTTTGCCCGTCACATCGAAGAACTCCGCCAGCAGGGAAGCCTTCTTGACGGCGTGCAGCTGCCGGGCGGCGGTTCGATAAGAATTGATATTACTGGAGAATTCGAGCTCCCCGGTGCGAAACTCGCTTCAGGGTATGCAGACAATGTCATTCTCTGCGCTGCTTACAAAATCACGAAAGACAATCCTGACAGAGAAGTCGTTCTCGTCAGCAAAGACGTCAACCTCCGCATTAAAGCCGATGTCTACGGCATAAGGGCTGAAAATTACAGGAATGATACGGTAAATTTCAACAAACTTCCTACCGGATACGAAACTTTGAGCGTCGAAGGTGCTTTCATAGACCGTATTTTCGAGGAAAAGAAGATCCCGCTTGATACGCTGGCCGGAACCCCTTTCGAAACGGCGCACGCAAACCAGTTCTTCAAACTCATTGATGCCGAAATCGGCGAGCAGCACACGGCGACTGTCAGATTTGATCCTTTTGAAAACGCCCTTGTCCCGCTCAGGCAGTTCAAGGAAGTGTGGGGGCTCAAGGCGAGAAACTTCGCGCAGAGGCTTGCTCTTGACCTTCTGATGGACGACAGGGTAAAGCTCGTCAGCCTCATCGGAACGGCGGGAACCGGAAAAACTTTGCTCGCGATCGCAGCAGGTTTGCAGAAGTGCCTTGAAGAGGGAAAATACACGAAAATGCTCGTTGCAAGGCCGATTTATCCGATGGGTAAGGATATCGGTTTCCTTCCCGGAACGATCGACGAAAAGCTCAAACCGTGGATGCAGCCGGTTTTCGACAACCTGGAATATCTTCTTGCCGACCATGACATGAACAGCATGGGCAAGATGAACGAGCTCATGGCAAGCAAGGTCATTGAGGTCGAGGCTCTGACTTATATCCGCGGAAGAAGCATTCCCGAGCAGTTCATCATCGTTGACGAAGCGCAGAATCTTACTCCGCACGAAGTCAAAACGATCGTTTCTAGAGTCGGCGAAAACACCAAAATGGTTCTTACGGGTGACCCGTTCCAGATCGACAACCCGTATATGAACGAGTCGAACAACGGTCTCAGCTACATTGTCGACCGTTTCAAAGACCTTGCCCTTGCAGGACATATAACTCTTGAAAAAGGCGAGCGTTCGGCACTTGCAAACGCAGCCGCGGAGCTTCTGTAAACTATGAAAATCGTAGTTCTCGGCGATGTCCATTCGAATCTGCCCGCTCTGGAAGCGGTTATGAAAGAAATCAAAGAGAACATAAAACCGGATGCGGTTTTTTTCTCGGGTGATGCTGTAGGTTACGGCCCGTGGCCTGGTGAAACCATTGATATTCTTAAAGAAAATGTCGACTTCGGCGTGCTTGGCAACCACGATGCCGGTATTGTCGGAAAGACTGATATCAACGACTATTATGATGCCGTGAGGTATGTCATCAACTGGACGACCGATATTCTGACAAACGAGCAGTTCGCGTTTCTTGACCGGCTGAAATACATTCATGTCGATGACCGGTCGCACTGTCTTCTTTCGCACGGTTCACCCAGGATGCCCGAGAGATACGACTACATTTTCAACTGCCGCGGAGTTAACAAACTTTATGATGTCGCTCCGTTTCTTCAGAAAGTGAATTTTGTCGGCCACAGCCATTACACAAATCTTTTTCTTCTGACAGGCAACGGTCAGTCGGTCGAACTCAACATTTCAAGCGGCGAAGTCGATATTTCAACTCTTCCGAATCCCGTTGTATGTGTCTGCGGCTCGGTCGGACAGCCGCGCGACGGAGACCCCCGCTCCAGTTTCGTTTCTTACGACACCGGGACGAAAATCCTGAAATATCACAGGGTCGAATACGATTTTGAGCTGACTGTCAATAAAATCAAAGCCCTGCGTCTTCCGGCTTCATTCGGCGAAAGGCTTAGAAATGGCTGCTGAAATTCCGTGCAGGATTTTTGAAAATACGTGCGGTTACGGCGAAATCCTTGAGTTCCAGGAAAATCTGAGGACCGATGTCATCGCAAAAAAAAGTGACGGGTGCGTTCTTTTTCTTGAGCATGATCCTGTCTACACTTCGGGGCTTCGCGGCAGGGAAGAAGACTTTATCAAGCCGATAGGAAATATTCCTGTTTTCAATATCAGGCGCGGAGGAGAGCTTACTTTTCACGGGCCGGGTCAGCTTGTGATTTATCCGGTGATCGATTTCAGAAATTACGGATTCACTTCGATTAAAGAGTTTGTCCTATTTTTTGCAAACGCCATAAAAAATGTCCTGACTGATTTCTGCGGAGTGAAAAACCTGGCTTGGCACGATGAAAAGGCGGGGCTCTGGGTCGAAGACCGTAAAATCGCATTCACAGGAATGCACTTTAAGAAATTTGTGCCGATCCACGGATTCTCTGTTAATATTTCCAATGACTTATCCTATTTTTCAAGAATTGTCCCGTGCGGAATGCCTGATTGCAGGATCACTTCCGTCAAAGAAGAAACGGGAAAAGTTTTTGCAGTTCGCGATGCCGCGGCAGAAATAGTTGCAGAAATAAATAAAAATAACAGTTAAGGTGCTGTTTTTTATTGCTTTTTTGTTCGAAATCCTGATAATTGAACTGGAAGAGGAGAACAAAATTGAAGAGACGTTTAACGTCTCGGTTGTTGCCGCCGCAACGTAGGGAATTTAGTGAGCCTAAGGAATTTAGGGTGTTTAGGGAGCGGCGGCGTTGAAATGCGAAATCGTAGAGACATGACCTGACACGTCTCAAAAAATAGGGAGGTTTCCATGAGAAGGTTTTTAATTCCGGTTCTTGTTCTTGTCGCGGTTTTAGCTGTTTCGTGCAGCGGCAAGAAGACAACGCACGATGAAAACGGTTATGTCGAAGAGGTCTCGAAAGAAATTTCAGCCGAAGAAGGCGGAACGGTAGAGAGTTCCGACGGAAAGACTTCGATCGAAATTCCTGGCGGAGCGCTTGAGAGCGACACTGTTATCACGATGAGGATTTACGATGCCGAAGGCTACAAAGGAACTGAAGGCAAGGATGTCGTCAGCAAGGTAGTCGAGTTCGAGCCAAGCGGCACGGTTTTCAAAAAACCTGTCATGATTTCGATGACAGCGCTTGAGGATGTCAAAGGCGATATCATCAGAGCTTCCAAAAAGAAAGTTATCACGGCAGCGGTTTACCGCGAGGAAAAAGGCGCATGGAGCTACAGTCCGACAGGAGCAGCGGTCAAAATTTCCGGGAAAGACGCTTCCGGTGATCCGATTATGACAACAGCGGCAGGAGATCCGATTATGCTGAGTGCTGCCGGCGATCCCATCATGATGACTTCCGACGGTGAGCAGAAAATGCTGAGTGCTGCCGGTGATCCCATCATGATTACGGCTGCGGGCGATCCGATTATGACGGCTGCGGCAGGCGATCCGATCATGATGACGACAGGTCACTTCACCTCTTACGCTTTCTTTGAGGTAGAGGCTGAAGATGAGGAAGGACCAGTTGAAGAGCCTGACACTGAATTGCCTGTTAAAGAAGATGACTACGAGCCTGCGGAAACTGACGATGATGAAATTCCCGATGAACCCGAAGATACAGACGAACCGGCTGAAACAGACGATGATGTTATTCCGGAGCCGGAAGAACCGCAGTATTCCAAAGTTGTCTGCACGAATATGACGATCTGCACGACCTTGAGCGGAAGACAGATCATCTGCCCGGCGGAAGATGCAGAGCTTTACGGTCAGGATGCGCAGTATGCGGCAAGAAAATCGTGTGTTCCGCATCACTCTTTTGCAAAAATCCCGAAAAACGAATTTATTGAAAACGATTTTGTCGAGGTCAAGGACAAATCCACCGGTCTTACGTGGCTTTTCACCGGAGAAAAAGGAGCTTACGAAGACCTTAAGACCGGCTGTGACATTTCCTACGGCGGAAGCGAGGACTGGAGACTTCCGACTCCGAAAGAGCTTCTCACGCTTGCTCACAACGAGATGCTTTTCCGGGATATGCCGGCAGTCGAGCTGTTTTATTTCTGGGAGATTTTTGAAAACATCGAAAGCAGCAGCTATTTCGGACCTTACACATGGAGCTCGGCCGAAGGTTATCTTTATTCGCTGGAAAAGGGACAGTTCCTGCCTCTGGAATACTACGCGAATTACTCATCTTATTTCGAAGACGGTCTTCTTGTCTGCGTAAGCGGTAAGGAATACGGAAAAGTCAAGGCGGCAAGTTACGTTCCTCTTGCTGAAAGCGAAGGAAATGTGATTTTTGATGCCGGAACAAACCTTTACTGGCAGAAAGATTCCGCTCAGATTGACACGTGGAAAGAGGCTCTTTCATACTGCGAAAACCTTGAATATGCAGGGTTCGACGACTGGCGACTTCCCAACAAAAACGAGCTTCTGAGCCTTGTAGACTATTCAAAAGCAGGGACGGAAGCGGATGTTCTTTCTTCATTCCCCGGCATGACACCCGATATTTTCTGGAGCTCTACCGGTGCAGACTACGGAGCGTGGGCTGTCTATATGAAGGACGGAACTTTAGATGCAACCGGCGGTGAAGGCGGCGGAGGAGATATCGTTGTTGATGCCTACTATACAAGGAGCATCAAAAGAGACGAAATTGAAGCGGAAGAAGAGGAATACGAGCCTGTTCTTACAGTGCGCTGCGTAAGAAGTCTTCTTGATGAAAAAAACGACATCCCGTCATGTGGCGAAACAGGCTTCGCGCCATGCAAAGATGCGAACGGAACAGTCTGGTCATCGGTTATATATCCTGAATTTTTTGCCGGTTTCGACAAGTCGGGAATTTATGAAGGCGAAGGCGAAGGCGGAGGTTGCGGAGGCGAATGCAGAGGCTCAGACAGATCAGTAAGTACGATCTATTCTTATTCTCTTGTTGATTTGTGCCACAATCTCTACGAAAGCGGCTCGCACAAGTGGAGACTTCCGACGATAGACGAGATCCGCTCGCTTGTTACGACCGATAAACTCAAAACGGGAGGAAGCTGCGGCGTAACGGATGAACATTTTGAAAATTCATATTTCACAGATGAAACCTGCATCGGCGATGATCCCTCGGAAACGGTTCTTTTTGATTACGGATTTATGCTTTCAGGAACACTGAACCTTGAATATTATAATCCTGAGGAGGAGATTTATCCTGACTTGTGGGGTGTGAGCGTTTATGACGGCTCGCTTGCGACTGTTCCGGAAGAAATTCCTCTTTCTGCACTTGCCCAGAGATGCGTTCTTGACGAAACTCTAAACTATAAGGAAACACCCTGGCTTGATCCGGAAACGGGGCTTGTCTGGTCCGATATTACCGATTATTTGGAACTCGAAGAAGCGGAAAGCTACTGTTCCAGTCTTATGGAAGGGACGGATCGCTACTGGAGACTTCCGACGATTGATGAACTCAAGACGCTTGTTGTAAACTGCAGCGAAGAGAATGCGCCGTGTCCGATTGATCTCAACGGAAAATATTCCGTTTTAGGCGACAACAACGGTTTGTGGTCGTCAACTTGGGGCAGAGATTTGGCGCAATACCAGGTCCTCTTTTTTGATTATGTCGAAGTTGATAATGAATACCAAGCTTCCTGGGCACTTCCGGCACGCTGCGTTTCCGACGGGCTGAACCCGTGCAGGAACAATCCTTGCGCAGTCGATTCGCATGCAACCGGATGTTTCCCCGATTCTTCTGAAATATATCACTGCGAGTGCGAGGAAAACTATTTCTGGAACGGTTCACAGTGTGTAGACCCGTGTGATGAAGATCCGTGCGCAGGTGTCCTGCACTCGACCGGATGTTCCCCTGATGGTTTGGGAGATAATTATCACTGCGTATGCGAGGAAAACTACATCTGGAACAGCGACAACCAGATATGCAAGGCAAAGACCAAAACTGAGAACTGTACCGCTGAACTGCCGGAAAATGCGGAGTGGTGGAGTGAAAGTATAACCCAGACATGGAGCGGGAACGCGTGGCTGCCTGAAATAACAGGCGAAGCAATTTACAGCGAAGAAGAGGTCGAAAACGAATGCCGCTTCAAATGCATTGCCCTCTTCGTCTGGAACAGCGAATCACAGCAGTGTGACCCGCCGTCTCGGTAGAGACGTGACCTGACACGTCTTGGTTTATTCCCCCGCTAAGTTAGAGGGGGTGCCGCGGAAGCGGCGGGGGCGTGTGTTGTGTGACACACTCCACAGTCAGTAAACTGACAGCTCCCCTAACTTAGGGGAGCAGAATATAAAGGAGGGTTTCCATGAGAAGGTTTTTAATTCCGGTTCTTGTTTTTATCGCGGTTTTCGTTGTTTCGTGTGAGGAAGACAAAAAAACGAATAACGGGGGCGGCGGCAGCGAATCGAAGCCGGTTGAAGAGGTTTCGCAGGATATTCCGGCTGAAGAAGGCGGTAAAATCGAGACAGAAACCAAGGATGAAGCTGTATCTATTGAGATTCCGGCGGGTGCTCTTGACGAAGACGTGAAAATAACGATGAAAATTTACGATGCCAAGGGTTACAAAGGGACTGAAGGGCTTGATGTAATCAGCAAAGTCGTCGAATTCGAGCCGAGCGGCACGGTTTTCAAGAAGCCCGTCATAATCACGATGAAAACGCTCAAGGATGTCGGAAGCGTCACAAAAGCGGCTAAAAAGAAAGTCATCACGGCAGCAGTTTACCGCGAGGAAAAAGGCGCATGGAGCTATAGCCCGGTCGGTGCAGCAGTTAGGATTTCAGGACGCAGCGAAGGAGGTGACCCGATAATGACAAGCGCGGCAGGGGATCCGATAATGCTGAATGCTGCAGGAGATCCGATAATGATGGATGCAGCGGGCGACCCGATAATGCTGAGCGCTGCGGGAGATCCTATCATGGTTACGGCTGCGGGTGATCCGATTATGAACTCGGCCGCAGGTGATCCGATAATGATGACGACAGGCCACTTTACCTCTTTCACCTTCCTTTTTGTCGATCTTGACGACGAAGAAACGCCCGACGGCGGGTCTGCCGAAACTGAAGATTCCGATGACTCCGATACGACAGACGACGAAATCACTGACGAAGGTGAGAATGACGGTGACACGGCTGAACATGATGATGAACCTGCTGATGACAGCGATACCGAAACTCCGGAACCCGACAGCGATATTACGGAACCTGACGACACCGACAGTGAACCGGCAGGCCCGGATCCTTGTGACGGAAATCCCTGCGAAGATGTTGTCCATTCCGACGGCGTATGCAGTGTTAAAGCGGTTGACGGCGTTAAAACTTATGCCTGCGGCTGTGAAGCCCCGTATGCGTGGGACGGCTCGAAGTGCTCAAGCAGCTGTGCAGATGATCCGTGCTCGACAGTTTATCACTCAAACGGAATATGTTACCCGAAACCGGAGGGCAAATACGAATGCGGATGTGCGGAAAACTATTACTGGGACGGTTCGGCAAAGAAATGCTCTAATCCGTGCACGGCGGATCCGTGCGGCAGTGTTACTCACGCCACAGGATGCGTTCCGAAAACGGGAACCGAATATGTCTGCACCTGCGAAGATGTCTATGCGTGGGACGGCACAAAGTGCGTGAGCCCGTGCGATTCAAATCCGTGTGCCGCTTTTGAACATGCAACTGAATGCACGGCTCAGTTACCTGATTTCTACATCTGCGGATGCGAGGAAGGCTTCTACTGGTGGGGAACGGTGAAAGGATGTGCTGCTGAACAACCGACATTCGGCAGAATCTGCACTTCACAGATTAAATGCTACGATGAACACAACGAAATCCCGTGCCCGGCACCGGGCGAACCTTTCTACGGCCAGGATGCGACCAAGGCGCGTGAAGGTTTGTGCGCTCCGAAGAGTTTTACTATTATTGATACCGGAATCGAAAATGAACAAATCGTTCATGACAACAATACCGGTCTTGAATGGATGAAGTCGTTAGAAAATGATGAGGCTTTCGGTTGGAGTGATGCCCGTTCTTACTGCAGCGGTCTTGAATACGGCGGCTACGACGACTGGAGAGTGCCTACTCCGAAAGAGTATCTCTCGATCGTTGACAACGGCAGAAGCTATCCGACGATGGATACACGCTACTTTGATGCGCCTCAGCCTTACGGTGAACACAACTACATCAATTACAATTCATGGACATCAGTCAGAGATGTCGATTACAGCTTGTGGTACTGGGCTGTTGAGTTTGACAGCGGCGCTCTTGAAAACATAGCAAACAATTCGACAAGGTTCGTGCGCTGTGTCCGCGGCGATACAATGCCGGAAAGCAGTTTTGTAATTCCTGAAGAATACGAAGAAGCCGAAGAAAAGATCGTTTTTGATATCGTAACGGGACTTCAGTGGCAGTATGACGATATCGATATTCCCGACAACGATTCTTTCTGGCTGGGAGCACTTGATTACTGCGAAAACCTGACTTATGCAGGATTCTCTGACTGGAGGCTTCCAAACAAGGACGAGCTTACGACGATTGCCGATTTCACAAAACATGACCCGGCAACATCTTTCCCGGATATTCAGGCTGTAACCTACCTGCTTTCTTCAACAACGATGCCTGATTCGCTTTATGCCGTGTTCAGAATGTATCTCCCCGGCGGAAGCGTGGACACCTCAATGGCAAAATACAACGCAGGAGTTGATTACCACGTCCACTGCGTACGTTCGGAATAGCCAAAACCTTGCCTTTTTGTTCTTTCCCCGTAACATGACGCGTAATCGTTTTTTTTAGGGTCAGAATGAAGAAATTTATCATTATTTTTGCACTGATTTTCTCTTTTGTTTTCGTTTTCGCGGAAACCGACGAAAAACCTGCGGAAAATGCCGCTCAATCCGTAGAGACGTTTCCTGAAACGTCTCAGAATGAAATGTCTCAGAAAACGAAAAAAAACGATATTTCATGGAAATTTTATTCGAAAAACAAGGCTCATGTTTTCCTTGACCGGAAAATACAGAAAGTACGCAACGACGAGCTGGTAGAAGCCTCCGATAACTACGGAGTATTGCAGACGGAGGATTTCGGAGAGGTTTCATACAAAAATTACACTTTCGGAATCAGAAAAACACTTCTTTTCTTTGCTGACAAAGAGAGAGAGGTCGTTGAAAATTTCGATTACATTTACAGCGACGAACACTTCAACCACTGCTGGGAACAGTATCTTGACAGACTTTATATGAAGGGAAAGTGGAAAAATATACAATTCACGGCGGGCGATTTTTACGAGAGCATGAACCGCGGAATGGCGTTTTCGATGAAAAACGATCAGGTTTACGGCGACAATTCGATACGCGGCGGCAATATTGCGGCGAACTACAACGGTTTTTTCATCAAGGCGTTCGGCGGCAGGGCAAATCCGCAGCTCAGAGACAGTGCGACTTTCAAAAGAATGAACGAGGCAGACGATTGGCTTGCCGGAATGGAAGCAGGCTACAAATGGAAAATTGCGGAAGCCGCCGTGCAGTACGGTTACGGAAACTACGGAAAATACGATCTCGTAACTCCGGTAAAAACCTCAAAGGTAAAAACTGGAGTGAGTGCCGAAAAGGAATTTCACTTTATCGGAAGTTATGTCGCACTGCGCAATCCGTTTCCCGGTTTTTCGTTTTACGCCGGCGCGGTCTATGTGCCGTACGGTTCCGAAAATACGACCGAAAGTATGCAGATAAATGAAAATGAACCTAAAATCAACAAGGAAAAAAGTGACCTGCAGAATGCCGCGGCGTTTTATTCGTCTGCACTTTACTACTTTGATTTCGGTGAGAAAAAAAGCCGTCTCACCTTCAAGCTGGAAGGCAAAGTCTACAACAAATTTTTCCTCAACTACAACAGAATGGAAGACAAGGACTACCAGAAACGCCGTTACTTCAACCCTCCGACGCTTCTTCCGAAAGAGCTGCAGATAGACAACGAATTCGATACCTGGGCAGTCGGCGGCAGAATAAGTTTCAACGAAAATCATTCGGGCATAAAATTCCATGCAGACCTTGTAAAAGGCGATTCGCTCGGCAACAAAAGCGCATTGCCGGAAAACAGGAACAATCTTATTCTCGACTATCAGGCTGAAGACTTCTGGTATTCGGCACTTAGCGGCGAAAAAGAGTGGAAACATGTCGCTCTTTCTGCTGGAGTCGGCTGGCACACGGTCGACGGAAATTCAGACAGGAAAAACAGCCGCGACTGGATAATTTCCTTCATCCATGTCGGCGGTTTCGTTTCCGACTGGTCGATGAAACTCACGAACGACTACTATCACAAAGACTACTGGCTTGATGATGTTCATGAAATGGATAATGTTCACGAACTCAAGACTGTCGCCGAAGTTTCGTGGAAATACATGCGGACTCACGAACTTTTTGCCGCCGTCAAAAACACGACATGGATCGAAAAAGATGCGGGCGGAAGCTATTCTCCCGATTTCTACACAGGCGGATCGATAGGTTACAAATACAAATTCCTGAGAACTTACGTTTTCGGCGGTCTTGAGAAAGGCGGATTCACCTGTGACGGCGGAACATGCCGCTATCTTCCCGATTTCAAGGGTATCAAGGCCGAAATAGAGATAAATCTGTAAATTTGGAAAAGAAATGATTGCAGGTATCGGAACTGATATTGTCGAAGTCGCGAGATTCAAGGACAAACCGGAACTCTGGAACCGTTTCCTGAGCGGAAAAGAACACCTCTACATCGATAAATTCAGGTTTAAGGAAGAGCACATCGCAGGATTCTGGGCCGCAAAAGAGGCGCTCGTCAAAGCTCTGAACAGAAAAGATTTCAACTTTTCATCAGTCACTGTGGCACATGACGAAAACGGGAAACCATTTTTTGAATTTGACGGATTGGAAATTGAAGGAAAAGTTCACCTTTCGATAAGTCACGAAAGAAAATTCGCAACTGCTGTGGTTGTTTGGGAAAAATAAAATCAGACAGATATATAATGTGTGATTGTGAGACGTTCCGGGAAAGGTCTCTGCAACGGGATTATTTATCGATTTTTTTGCCGCACTTCTGGCAGACTTTGCCGCTTCTTTTCTTTTCAACGACGTATTTGAAGCCGCATTCGGGGCAGACTTCGCCTTCGACCGGCTTGTACCAGCTGACGAAATCGCATTTCGGATAGTTCGAGCAGCCGTAGAAAAGTCTTCCTTTTTTGGAGCGTTTTACTGTTATCGCGCCGTCTCCGCAGACCGGGCAGTCGCAGATTTTTTTATCTTCCTTGATTATTGTCTTGCACTTCGGATAAGCGCTGCAAGCCTTAAATTCGCCGAAACGTCCCTTCTTGATGACAAGTTTGCTTCCGCAGTTCGGGCAGACTTCTTCAAGTTCGACGCTTTTTTCCTCTTCGGTTTCGTTTTTGAGATGGTAGACATCGCCGTCTTTTTCAAATGTTCCGGCGAAGTCGCATTCGGGGTAGCCTTCGCATGAAAGGAATGGAAGATTTCCTTTCTTTGACCATCTGAGAACGAGTCTTTTGCCGCATTTGGGACACGGTTCTTCGGCGTAAATTTTCTTTTTGCCCTCTTTTTTGACTTCGGTTATTCCTTTGTCCAGAACTTTCGAGAATGTCGCGTAGAAACTTCTGAGAACTTCAAGCCAGTCTTTTTCACCTGTTTCGACGGTATCGAGATCGGATTCCATCTCGGCCGTGAAGTTGACGTTGATGATTTCCGGAAAGAAGGAAACAAGCGTGTCGCTGACAAGAATTCCGAGGTCTGTCGCCATAAGTGCGCCTCTAGGCTCCTTCATTCTTTCGATGTAGTTGCGCTGGACGATCTGTTTGATGACTGTCGCGTAAGTCGAAGGTCTGCCGACTCCTTTTTCTTCAAGCTCTTTGACAAGGCTGCCTTCTGTGAACCTCGGCGTCGGCTTGGTGAAATGCTGCTCGCATACCGGATTTTCAAGATTTACGGTTTCGTTTTCAGTTACCTTCGGAATTGTGTCGTCCTTGCCCGTTTTTTTGTATATCTTGCGGAAACCTTCGAACTGGATGACGCTTCCTGTCTTTTTGAATGAATATTTCTTTTCGGAGTCTTCGATCGTGATCGCTGTTGTTTCGTAAACGGCGTCCTTCATCTGGGTTGCAACGAATCTCTTCCAGATGAGAGTGTAGATGTTGAGTTCGTCTTTGGTGAGTTTCGAAGCGACTATCGCAGGGGTAAGCGCGACGTTTGTCGGTCTGATAGCTTCGTGCGCATCCTGGGTTTTTCCTTTTTTGTTTGCGTAGTACTTTGTTTTCGGTGCAAGATAGTCTTTGCCGATATTTGTCGAAATGTAGTCTCTGAGCGCAGCATTCGCCTCTTCTGAAATTCTGAAAGAGTCGGTTCTCATGTAGGTGATAAGACCTGTGAAGCCGTTTTCACCAAGATCTTTACCTTCATAGAGCGACTGCGCTATCCTCATCGTCTGCTCACCCGTGTAGTTGTGCAGCCTTGAGCCTTCCTGCTGCAGATTGCTTGTGTTGAGCGGCGGAAGGGGAGATTCCTTTTTTTCTTTTTTTTCAATTGAAACTATTGAGAATGATTTGTTTTTTTCGATGTCGTCCCTGATGGCATTCGCATCTTTTTCGTTCGAAACTTCGACTTTTTCCCCTTTGATTTTTTCAAGAAGAGCATCGAATTTTCCGTTTTTTCCTGCAAAATCGGCTTTGAAGGACCAGTATTCTTCGGGAACGAAAGCGCGGATCTCTTTTTCGCGGTCAACGATCATCTCTAGTGCGACCGATTGTACCCTGCCTGCGCTGAGCCCTTTCTTGACGCTTCTCCAGAGGAAGGGAGAGAGTTTGTAGCCGACGATTCTGTCCAGAATTCTTCTTGCCTGCTGCGAATTGTACAGGTCTTCGTTGAGTTCCGCCGAAGTCGAAAGCGCTTTTTCTATTCCGCTTTTTGTGATTTCGTGGAAAAGAACACGGTGGATCACTTTGTTCGTGAAAAGTGACGCAATGTGGAACGCAATAGCCTCTCCTTCGCGGTCAGGGTCGGATCCGATATAGATTTCATCAGCCGCGTCGGCCTCTTTTTTGAGCATCGAGATCGTTCCTTCCTTGCCGGGGATCACCTCGTAATCGGGTTTGAAGTTGTCGTCGATGTCGATTCCCAGAGTTTTCGACGGAAGGTCGATGATATGTCCCATTGATGCCACGACTTTGAAATCAGGCAGATATTTTGTCAAAGTTTTTGCCTTCGTAGGAGATTCAACGATAAGAAGTTTCATAATTTCGCCTCACTTGGTTTATAAATTTTGCCGTTAAGCTCGCTCACAATTCCTTCGAGAACCAGCGAAAGCAGTACAGCCGGAAGCTCCGAAGCGCCGGTTCCTGAAAGAACGGTGAGTGTGTCAAAGTCGATCCCAGACGGATTTGACTTTATTATGTTATAAACAATTTTTTCAGTTCCATCAAGTTGCAGTTCTTTTTTGTCGGTCGAGATGATATTTTCGCTTGAAATTTCAGTATGTTCCGTGTTTTGTCTTTCTGAAAAAAGTTCAAAATTATGATCAAGGCATCCGTTTTCTCCGGACAACATGTCAAAATCGAAAAGTATTTTCAGATTTCTGCTTTGCCGGTATTTTTTGAGAAATCCGTAACTTCCTTCAAAAAGCGGATCTCCGATTTCTCCGGGGCAGACAAAAACTTTTTTGCCGTATTCGAGCGCGAGACGCGCCGTGATCAGGCTTCCGCTCTTTGCCGTAGCCTGAACGAGAACAAGCGAGCCGCACATTTTTGCGACAGTCTCGTTTCTTATCGGAAAATTCCTCCCTATCGGCGGCGTATCGGGCGGAAACTGTGAAATGACAGCGCCGCTGTGTTTTATTTCTTCGGCAAGTCCGACATTTTCCTCCGGATAAATGACGTTTATTCCGGTTCCTAAAACCGCGATGGTCCTTCCTCCGGCTCTGAGCGCGGATCTGTGCGATTCTGTATCAATTCCGCGTGCCAGGCCGCTGATCACCGTTCTGCCGCACTTTACTGCCGCTTCAGCCGCTTTTTCAGCCAGTTTTATGCCGTAGAGAGAGGGTTTCCTGCTTCCCACGATCGCCACGGCGCCTGCATCACACGGAAGAACGGAACCTGCAATGTCAAGAGGGAGCCCGATTGCGGGACGGAGTTTCAGGACCCTGTCGGGATGATTTTCTTCGATGCTGCCTGTTTTAGCCATTGAGAGAGCCTAAAAACGATTTCATTTCCTCGATCTGCTCGTCCGGAGTCGATGCTCCTGCGGTGATTCCTACAGATTCCGAGATTTTCAGGGTTTCTATGTCTGAATCTGAGAAATCTTCGGGTGATTCGACACGGAATGAGTTTTTGTTCTTTTCCGAGACGACCTGAAAAAGTTTCGACGTGTTCGACGAGTTTCTGCCGCCGATAACGACCATAGCATCGACTTTTTTTGCAAGTTCGCCTGCCGAATCCTGTCTTTTCAGTGTTGCCGTGCATATCGTTTCCGCTGCGACAAATCTGTATCCCGGCATATTCCCGACAGTTTTGCGCACTTTTTTGAGAAGAAAATCATAGTTTGCAGGGCGCGAAGTCGTCTGCGCGACGGCGAAAATCCTGCTGTGAGCCTTGATAAACCCGGCAAGTTCTTCGCTTTTAGACTCAAATTCAGTCGGATGGATAACGAAAAAGTCTCCTGAAATCTTCGAGGTGATCCCTCTCACTTCGGAATGTTCGCGGTCTCCCATTATGAGGACCGCAAAACCTTCATCCGAGCGCTTTTCTACAAGCTGGTGGATCCTCTGAACGTAAGGACAGGTCGTATCGATCAGCGTGATGCCGGTAAATCTGTCGAGCTGCGCGCGTTCATCTTTCGTGATTCCGTGGCTTCGTATCACGACGCACGAATTTTTCTGAATCGAGTCGATATCGATGACATCGACCCCTTTTTCAGCGTACTGCGCGATCACTCTGGGATTGTGGATGAGCGGTCCCAGCATAAACACTTTCATTCCGCTGATTTTTGCGTTTTTTACTGCCTCTTCAAGCAGAGATAAAGCTCTTCTCACGCCGAAGCACACACCTGAATTGTCCGCAACCGTTATTTTCATTTTTCCTCTCTTTCTCTGGCATATTTCACGATGAGATCGACTGTCTGCTCAAGATTTATGTCGGAATTGTCGAGCAGAACGGCGTCTTCCGCCTGTTTCAGCGGGGAGACGGCCCGCGTGGAATCCTTGATGTCGCGCTCTTTTATCTCTTTCACGAGTTCGTCGAAATCGACTTTAAGTCCCTTCGCTTCGATTTCGAGCATTCTTCTTTTTGCCCGTTTTTCCGGGGAAGCCGTGAGGAAGATCTTGAGTTCCGCATCCGGCATTATGACTGTGCCGATATCGCGCCCTTCCATGACGACACCGCCAATTTCGGCATATTTTCTCTGCATGTTGAAAAGTGCTTCTCTGACAAACGGAAGTGCCGAGACCGAACTTGCCTTCATGCTGATTTTTTCGGCGCGGATCTCTGTTGTTACATCTTTTCCGTTGAGAAAAACACGGTTAACGCCGTTTTCGATTTTGAAAGAAACTTCGAAATTTTTTAGAAGTTCCATGATTTTATCGTGATCTTCCGCTCCTGTTTCTCCCATAAAAACCGCGAGAGCCCGGTAAATCGCGCCGGTATCGATATAAGAATAACCCAGTCTTTCCGCCGTGAGTCTGCTCACGCTGCTTTTCCCTGCACCTGCCGGACCGTCGATTGCAACTCTGATTTTTTTCATAGTACCCTCCAAAAAAACGCAGTATTATAATGCGGAATTTTGAAAAATCAAATTTGTTTTTAATTTATTGTTATTCTTTGATTCGCCGCCGTCGATATTGCGCGCCGATTAAGGAACTTCGACGCGGTTGAGCAGCTCCGAGATGATTTTGTCGGTGGAGATTTTTTCGGCTTCGGCTTCGAAGGAGGGGATGATCCTGTGACGCAGAACCGGATATGCGACTTCTTTGATGTCTTCCGGTGTTACGAAAGTGCGTCCTTCGATGAAAGCGCGGATCCGGCCGGCGAGAATGAGGAAAATGCTTGCACGCGGGCTTGCACCGACATCGATGAGCTGGGAAAGAGCCTTTTCTTTCGGCTGCCTTGTCTCGGAAACGATTGAAATGACATACTTTTTGATCCTGTCATCGGTGTAGATCTGTTTTGCGGTTTCCTGCCACTCCTTTATTTCAGTTTTGTTAAGGATTTTATTGAGTTTCTGAGTGAGTTCGCGTTTCTCGAATTTCTCAATGATTTTGAGCTCTTCATCCTGTGTCGGATAATCTATGAGCACTTTGAACATGAACCTGTCGACCTGAGCTTCGGGAAGCGGATAAGTTCCTTCCTGCTCAAGCGGGTTCTGCGTCGCCAGAACTATGAAAGGGTCGGGGAGTCTGAAGGTGTTGCCGCCGATCGTTACCTGACGCTCCTGCATTGCTTCAAGAAGAGCAGACTGAACTTTTGCCGGGGCACGGTTTATCTCGTCGGCAAGGATGACATTCGAGAAAATTACCCCTTTTTTTGTCTCGAAACTGTGCTCCGTCATGTTGAAGATCCTGCTTCCGATGATATCTGCCGGGAGCAGGTCGGGAGTGAACTGTATTCTCTGAAAATCGAGGTCGGTCGAGTCTGCAAAAGCCTTGACAGCTGTCGTTTTTGCAAGTCCCGGAACGCCTTCGAGCAGGATGTGACCTTCGCCGATCATTCCCATGATGAGCGCTTCGACCATTTCTTCCTGACCGACTATAACCTTTGAAATTTCCGATTTCAGAGCGTTTATCGTCAGTGCGTGAGCTCTGATTTTTTCATTCAATTCGCTGAATTCCATTTGATCCTCCGTCAAAAAACCGAACCAGAAACAAGCGGCATATTAAATTTATTTCATTTTTCTTGCAAGTGGGCGCGAAAAGATTGTTTTTAAACTGAAATTTTTATGACAAACAGGGAACAGTCTTTGATTTGTGTTAATTGCTGTTCCTGACGCAGCGGACAGACTGCTGTTCCCTTTTTTGAGTGCTGTAGAAAATTCCGGAAGTAAAATCGACGGCCTGGGCATGTATTGTGCTGTATGGCAGATAGGAAGAAGTCCAGAAAAGGTCCTCTTCAGGCATTTCCGGGAAATCCGATGCCGGCTGGTAGAGGTCAAAATTTACAAGCGAGGCGAGTTCGTTCCTGTTCGGCAGTCTCCAGTCTGAATATCCGGCATATTCAAGGTTTTCGCAGTAATAAAGAGCCTCTTCCCAGGTCTTCGTTTCGACGGAAATTTTCTGCCACATAAGTCCGGTCACGGAATCGGTTACGACATATTCATTGTTTTCACCAGATGTGGAAATCGTGAAAGATCCTGCCGGCAGTTCGTCGCCCCAGACGCATACGACATTGTACTGGTTTGTTTTGGGATAGTCTTCGCTGCGGTGGATGGAGCCGTAATAAACGTTTGCCGCAACGGCCGTGTCAGTATTTTCCGGAGCTTCTTTTGATGTCCATATACGGGCCAGCTGATCCGACGGCATATTCGTGAAGTATGATCCGTCAACAGCGGGATTGTATCTGCTGCTGTCTATGATTGTAAGAAATTCATGCGGTGCGGGGAGACGCCAGCCGGCATGTCCTCCGTATACGAGACTGCCGCAGTAGTCTCTGGCCTTTTCCCACGAGTATTTCTGGCTCGGAGCGGCCTGCTGCCATTCGAGGCCGGTGTTGTTGTCGACGATGATGTTCTGGTCTGCAACGGTTTTGACCGTAAAGCTTTTCGGTGTACATTTCCCGAGCGCAGCATACTGTGCATCCTGGCCGTAGAAGTCCTCTCCTTCGTCAGGACACGGCGTGATTTCATCATGGTCTCCGAAACACTTGTTCTGGCCTGTGCAGATACTGCCTGATGAAAGAGGTTTCCTGTCTGTGCATCCGATCTCGTCCCACCAGTAGAATCCTTCTCTGCATTCACATATCTGTCTGTTGGCTCCTTTAGAAATGCAGACACCTGTTGAATCGGGTATTTCGCAGATTTTCGGGTTGCATTGATAGTCAATGCATGAGGTTCCGTCCCAGAAGTAATTGTCCCTGCATTTGAATCTGCATTCCGACGTGCTTGGGGTCGCATTGTATTTTCCGGCAGGATCGGGAGTCCATGCATTGTTTTTCCATGTCTGGGTGATGCGTGATGCCGTGTTCCAGACTGCGTTTGCAGGCAGTCTCGTGCAGTTCTCGGTTTTTTTGTCGGATACGCAGTACGGATTTTCCCAATGGTAATCTTCGGCACAGTGGAATGTACAGGGTGTAGAACCGGGATTCGTGCTGTAACTTCCTGTTGCACTCGGAGTCCAAACCGGGTCGTTCCAAGTCTGCGTAACTGTAGAATCGTTGTTCCAGACTGCATGCTCCGGAAGTCCTGTGCAGTCGCTGACTCTGGAGCTCGGAATACAAACGGAATTTTCCCATGAATAGTTGGTTTTACACTTGTATCTGCACTCGGTAGAGCTTGATGTCTCGCTGTAAATACTTTCAGTGGCAGGCACCCATTCGGTACCGTTCCATGTCTGAGTAACGCTTGCCGCGATGTTCCATGCGGCGTTGTCCGGAAGTCCGATGCATTTTGAAATTTTGGAATCTGCATTGCAGGTCAGCGTGGAATCGTTCCAGGTATAGTTCTCTTCACATTCACAGCTGTATTTGTCCCAGTTTAAAATTTTGCAGAGCCCGGTCGAGTTCGCGATGTTGCAGATCCCTTCGGTACATGGTGTCACACACTTGTCATCGTGATAAAAATATCCTTTGTTGCATTGGAATCTGCATTGAGTGGTGCTCGGGTTGATGTTGTAGTATCCTTTTGTGTCAGGAGTCCATGAATAGCCGTTCCATGTCTGTATGATTGATGAAACAGTGTTCCAGCTTGCATTTTCCGGAAGGCCCGTGCAGTTTTCCGTTCTTTGGACTCCGGTGCAGGAACTCCCGTTCCAGTCGTAGTTAGCCTCACAGATAAAATGGCATTCGGTCGTGCTCGGAGTCGTGTCGTACACACCTCTGTTGTCGGGGATCCACGTTTCACCGGTCCAGACCTGGGTGATCTGTGAAACAGTGTTCCATTTAGCGTGGGCCGGAAGGCTGCTGCAGTAGTTGTTTCTGGAACTCGCATCGCAGGTTTTTGTCCGGCTGTTCCAGGTGTAATTCGTTTTGCATTTACATTCGAAATCGGTTTCGTCTCCGGTCAAAGTGCAGACCCCGGTCGCGTTTGCTATGCTTGGACACGGGTTCGGGTTGCATGCGGAAGGAGTGTCGTCTTCAATGTCTTCAGGAAATCCTTCGCCGCTGGAACACTCCATTATGCAGATGTTGTGCCTTTTATCACAGATCAGACCTTCATCACAGGTTTTGTCCGGATAGCATTTGGTGTAAAGTGCGCCGCGTATTTCTTCTCCTTCTTCTTCCGCAAGATCGTATATCGAATCGGATTTTTTCTTTCCGCATCCGGTCATTACGGACAAAAGACTGAGAAACAGCACACATAAGAAAATTTTTTTCATTTTTGTCTCCGAATACAAACAATAACAAGAATTTATGATACAATCCTTGAACTAAAAGGCAAATTTTAGATGGAACTTCCCGCAGATGAAAATAATTTTGCAAAATTATGCGAAAACTATATATCCGGTAGGTGTTTTTTTGCCGGAGTCCGCAATGCCGAGGAAAAAGATAGACATTTTTTTGATTCTTCCCATTGCCGCGATACTTTTTTTAGGTCTTCTTTCCCTGAGCAGCGCGCTGATTTCGAAATTCTACATCCAGCTGATCTGGGCTGTTCTCGCCACTGGGGTTTTTATCTTCGTTTCCTATTCCGATCTCCGTCTTTTCGAGCGTGCCGCAATACCGATTTATTCCGCGAACGTGATCCTTCTTGTTCTGGTGCTTCTTATCGGAAAGACGAGCGGCGGCGCGCAGAGGTGGCTCGATATCGGTTTCATGAACTTCCAGGTGAGCGAGCTTTCGAAAGTTTCAGTAATATTATTCATAGCTTACCAGTTTAATCTCAAACCGACGCTTGAAGACGGATACAACCTTTTTGATATTCTGCCGGAAGCGTTCGGCATATTTATTCCGGTTTTTCTGATTTACAAAGAGCCCGATCTGGGCACGGCTATCCTTGTAGGGTCGGTTTCCGCCGCGATGGTCCTTTCGACCAAAATCAACCGGAAATGGCTCGCGGGAGTTCTGCTTTTTGTTGTTGTTTCAGCCCCGATACTCTGGATGTGGGGACTTCACGATTATCAGAAAACGCGTGTAATTTCGCTTGTAACGATGCTTCTGGGCGAGGAGTCTCAGGAACTCAGCCAGACTTCGCAGTATCACATCAAACAGTCTATAATCGCGGTCGGAAGCGGCAGACTGCGCGGCAAAGGCTACAACCGAGGTACGCAGAATATGCTTCGTTTCATTCCTGAACACCACACGGACTTCATTTTTTCTGTTTATGCGGAAGAATTCGGTTTTTTGGGAGTCACCCTGCTGATTTTGCTTTATTTTCTGCTTTTAGTCAGGATCCTGATGCTTATCGGCAAGGTCAAGGACAAGTTCTCGGCCCTCATTCTTGTCGGGTCCTGTGCCCACATCTGGCTTCAGGTTCTTGTCAATATCGGTATGGTTACCGGAATTCTGCCTGTCGTCGGTATCCCGCTGCCGTGGTTTTCTTACGGCGGAAGTTCGCTTATTTTCAACATGCTTCTTATGGGGCTGGTGCACAATGTCAGTCTTCACCGGTGTTATGTCTAAAAATTTGACAAGAAAAGCTCTTTTCGTTACCTTTCGCGCGTTTTTTTTGTTACTTATTAAAAATTTAGACGTTTTTTGGAATTATTCACTATAAAAAGGATGGAAAAAAATGGTCAGAAAATCTTTTCTTCTTGTGTCTATGATTTTGGTTTCTCTTTCTCTTCTTGCTGCCGATCCCAAAATGTCGGTTGCTCCGGCTGCGGGCGAGGAAGATGCTGCTGCAATGGCGAAAAATCTCTCGAAAGAGTTTAAAATTCTTTACAAAACTGTTAAAGGCGCACAGCTTTCCGACCTCGATTCAGCGGCTGCCGGCAAGTTCAGAAATTGCGGTACGAAGCTGAAATGCGTGCGTGAAGAGGCTAAAAAGTTCAAAAAATCGCAGTATGTCCTTTTTCCGGTCGTAAAGACAACTGATGAAGGATTTTCAGCGATACTTTATATCTTCGACAAGAACGGCAAAATCGCCAAAAAGCAGAATGTCGACGTAAGCGGAGATACGGATGCGGAAGATTTTGCATCGGAAGTCGCAGCAAAACTTATGGATGCTCTTACAAAACTCTCCGAAGGCGGTGAAGAAAGCGCTGAGGAAGAGGGCGAAGAAGCTGCTCCGCAGAAAGAGGAAGCACCGCAGATGACCGAAAGGGAGAAAAAGGAAGTTCTCCGCTCGGCGTTCAAAGCATACAAATCGGGAAAAGGAAAAGAGGCTTCGGCACTTTTCAGAAAGGCTGAAAGTGTAAACCTGGCCGACACGGTCGACGAGATCGTCCAGGCGCTTGACGAGGCAAAATCGCTGAACAAAAGCGGCGATTCGTCGAGAGCTGTCGAAACTGTAAACAAGGTTGAAAGAAAGGATCTCGAACTTAGGGAAAAAGGCTACAAAGAACTTCAGTTCATTAAGGAAACCAACAAGAAACGCCGTTACAACGAGCCCGGAAAAGATGAATACGACAAGGTAAGAAGGACTTTCAAGAGTGTCAAGAAAGACATGAAGACCATTTCGGTATGGCGCGACGGCGAAATGAAGAAACTCGAAGAGTCGATGGACGGCAAACTCGACGAGCAGAAAAAACTCAACGAAAAATTCGAGCAGGATGAGAAAAAACAGGCGAAAGCCGATAGAAAACAGGAGAAAGAACATCAGAAAAAGATAGAAACTCTCCGTGAAAACATCGAAAATCTCGATTCGACATACAGGGACAGACTTGCAAAGACCGACAAGGAGATCGAGAAGCTCAACAGACAGCTTGAAGACGAGAGACCTGCGGAAGAAATCTACCAGAAAGAGATCGAAGCAGAGATAGCTGCTATTGAAGACAAATACAAAAAAGGGAACAAAGACCTCAAAAAGCAGCTTGTTCAGACCAAAAAACAGTCCAAGGCGGAGAGCGAAGCTGCGGAAAAAGAGTATAACGACAAGATCCAGGCTCTTGAGAAATCAAACTCCGATCTTGAAAAGCAGATCAAAAAACTTACCAGGGAAGTTGAAAAGATGGAAGGCGATTTCGAAGCTGAAGAGCAGAAGGAATCGGAAAAGTTCGACAAGAGCATAGCAGCTGCCGAAGCTCAGGATTCAAAAGATCTTGAAGCTGCCGAGAAAAAGGCTGAGGATGAAACTGAAAACCTCAACAAACAGCTCGAGGATTATGACAAGAAACTTTCATCCTACACCGAAAAATTCGACAAAATAGATTCCGAAGTCAGCGATTACAGCGACAAACAGGAAGAAAAACTCAGCAAGAATCAGGAAAAGTTCGACAAGAAGAGAGACGAAGCAGAGCGCAAGTTCGAATCAGAAAGAAGCGCTGCCGAAGAAAAGGCGGAACAGGCTTACAGCAAAGGTCAGGCAGAGCGCGCAAAGAAAGTCGAGACTCTCGAATCGCAGATGTTCGAAATTCAGGACAAAGTCGAGAAATACGAAAAGGATCCGAAGTGGCAGAAACTTAAAAAAGATCAGGCAGCCGCTTCAAAGGATCTTTCCCAGTTCGAGGACGGTCACGACAAATTCATAGAAAAAGAGACAGCTTCCATTGCGAAAAACTACAAGGCTGAACAGGCCAAGATAGACGCCGAGCAGAAGAAGGGCGAGGCTGACATCAAAAAGGAAACCGCGGCTTTCAAATCTAAAAAAGCCGAGGAAAAGAAGGCTCTCAACGCAGAAATGAAGAAAGCCGAGCAGGAAAAGGCCGCTTTCGAAAAGGATATCAAAAAGAAACAGGCTACGATCAACGCCAACAAGAACAACAAAATCAAAGAGATCGAAGGACGTGCTGCGAAACGCGAAGCCGAAAGAAACGCAAAGGCTAAGCAGAGAAAGGCTGCTTACGACAAAACTTCGGCGGAAAAGAGAAAACAGCTCGCCGCTCTTGAAAAGCAGTATGAAACCGCGAATGCAAATGCCGACAAAACGAAAGACGCTCTTGCCCAGCAGCTCGAAAACAAAAAAGCTGCCGCTGAAAAGAAGGTAAACGATCTCGAAATGGCAATCGAGCAGAAGAAAGATGCAAACGAAAACGCGATAGAAAAGGAAAAACAGGCGGTTTATGCGAAGTACGAGAAAAAGGCAGCTACCGACAAAAAGGCGATAACGGCCAAGATCGCACAGCTCGAAAGCAGCTCGAAAAACTTTATTGCACAGCGCGGAAAAGAGGAAGCGAGACTCCGCGCGGAACTTGAAGCTGCCGAGAAGAAAACCGATACTATGAAAGACGGTTTCGAAAAGGAAGCTGCAAAGAGAAAAGCTGCGCACGAAGCTAACCTCAAGGCTGCCGAAAAACGTGAAGCAGCTGCAAAAGCGAAGTACGAGCAGTCGAAAAACGCTATCGAAAAGCAGTACAAGGCGAAAGTTGACGATCTCATCAAGTCAAAATCGATTTCTTTTGCGGGCGGAAGCGAATTCAAGGAAGAGAGAGACAGAAACTACGAATACAGCGCATACACGAAGCAGCTCAATGCAGTAAAAGCAGATGCTCTTGCCGCTCAGGGAATGGAAAAACTCAAAGACGAAGAGATCGCAGAGGCGAGAAAGTTCTTCTTTGAAGCTCTTTATACTGACGCAAACAGCAAATCGGCCCAGAACGGTCTCAAAGAGATCGAAAAAACCGCAGCGGCGATGTTCGACAGAGCTTATGCAGATGTTCAGGCGGGTGAAATGAGCTCGGCAAAGAAAGTCCTCATCAAGCTCAGAAAAGAACTCAGCCCGAAGAGCGCTTACTATCTCAGAGTCCTCGCTCTTATCGAAGACACGAAGGACGGCGGTGATTCAGAGGAATAATCCTGTTAGATTTTTTCTTTTATTTCATTTTTTTTGAAGTCAGAGGTTTTAATGTCAGAAGAAAGCAGAAATGAAAATTTGTATGCAGAAAAAGCTGTTCCTGCCGGTGACCTCCCGGAAAAACCGCTCACTCTGGAGGAACAGTACGAGGAAGACGACCGTCAGTGGCTGAAAAACGTCTATCAGGGCGATGTCAGGCAGCTTACAGTCCGCGCAGTCGTCATGGGAATGATCATCGGCGGACTCATGAGTCTCACAAACCTTTACATCGGCCTCAAAACAGGCTGGGGACTAGGCGTCACGATCACGGCGTGCGTCCTTTCGTTCAGCATCTGGAAACTTCTGCGCGTCATTTTTCCGAAAATTTTCAAGACCGACATGACGCTTCTCGAAAACAACTCGATGAAGTCGACCGCTTCGAGTGCCGGCTACACGACAGGCGGAACGATGGTGAGTGCGATTGCGGCTTACATTCTCATTACCGGACAGCATCTCAACTTCTGGGTCCTTACTGCGTGGACGGTTTTCCTGGGAATTGCGGGCGTCGTTATGGCGATTCCGATGAAAAAGCAGATGATCAACATGGAAAAACTGCCTTTCCCGTCAGGAACTGCTACAGCCGAGACGCTTAAAAGCCTTTATGCAGGCGAGGAAAGCAAAAAACAGACGCGTACTCTGCTCGGATTTGCGCTGGGCGGCGCGGTTCTCACTGTAATCCGCGACTTTTTCGAATGGATAAAATACACCTACGCTGTTTTCGGCGAAAAACTTGCGGAATACACAGTTTCGATGGAAACAAGCCTCATCATGGTCGCTGCCGGCGGAATCATGGGCTGGCGGACGGCGTGGAGCATCCTCTTCGGCGCGATACTTAATTATATAGTATTGGCACCTTACATGGTGAAAATCGGCGCGATAACGGAACTCGGATACCGCGGAATAAGCAGCTGGAGCCTCTGGTTCGGCGCTTCGGTCATGGTTGCTTCCGGGTTCACTTCGTTCCTCATGCAGTGGAAAGTTGCCCTCAAGGCGTTTGCATCGCTCCAAGACCTTTTCTCGACAAAAAAGCGCGAACTCACCGAAATCGAGAAAGTCGAGGTTCCGATGAGCTGGTTCTTCTGGGGAATAGTTGTCGGCGGAACGGGAATCGCCCTCATCATGCTTTTCGCGTTCGACATTCCGGTCTGGGTTTCGGTCCTTGCGGTCATTCTGTCGTTCTTCCTTTCGATCGTCGCATGCCGTGCAACGGGTGAAACCGACACGACTCCCGTCGGTGCGCTCGGCCAGGTAACACAGGCGTTCTACGGAATGCTCCGCCCGGGCAGCAAAGTCACGACGCTTATGACTGCTTCGATCACTTCCGGTATCGCAGGTTCGTCGGCAGACCTTCTTACCGACCTCAAAACGGGATACATCCTCGGTGCAAACCCGCGAAAAATGTTTCTCGCCCAGTTCCTCGGCATTTTTGCAGGAACGGCTGTCATTGTTCCGGCATTCTACCTCATTGTTCCGACTCCTGACGTTCTCGGAAGCGACTACTTTCCGGCTCCTGCGGCCCAGGTCTGGTCGAGAGTCGCAGATCTTCTGGCTCAGGGTTTTTCTACGCTTCACCCGACAGCTAAAATTGCAATGTTCATCGGTGCCATGATCGGTATTATTATTCCGCTGCTTGAAAAAGGGGCTCCGAAAGCGGCGAAATACATTCCGTCGTCAATGGGAATCGGTCTCGCTTTTGTCATTCCGTTCTGGAACTCGCTTTCGATGTTCATCGGTGCTTTGATCGTTCTCGTTATAGAGCACAAAAAGAAATCGCTCGAGGAATACATCGTTCCGGCTGCTTCCGGAATTATTGCCGGCGAATCGCTTGCAGGCGTGTTCATTATTCTGCTTTCGACCGTTTTCGGCGGTTAAAAGCTTTGCTTTTTTTTGTTTTTTTTTCAATTTAAGCGTTTTTTTGTTTTTTTACTTGACAAAAAAAAAGGTGACCTTAAAATTTCAGACGGTTTTTTTACAACATGATTTGAAGGGTTTTTTTACTAACTTTTTTTTAGGAGATTTCAAATGAAGAAATTCACAGCAATCCTTGTAGCGATCGTTCTCGCTCTCTTTGTTGTAAGCTGCGGCGGCAGCAGCAAAGATGAACCGACAGATCCGACAGACACGGTTGATCCGACAGACACAGTCGAGCCGACTACAGATCCGACGGAAGAGCCGACAGAAGAACCGACGGACACAGAAGAACCGACAGACACAGAAGAACCGACAGACACAGAAGAACCGACAGACACAGATGAGCCGACAGAAGAAGGCTGCTCGCTTGATGCAAGCCTTATCAACAGCGATGCAGAACGTTACTTTGGCTTCAAAGGTGTCGGCAAAATCAACGATCCGAACTCAGATGATCCTGCTATGGCAAGCTTGGTAAAAGTTGCTCTTGAAGGTATCGAAGGAAAAGACCTCGACTATGCAAAAGACTACTCGTTCTTTATGCCCACCACTCTTACCGCTTCTGACGGCAGCGCAATTGACTCTGTAGCAGTTGAAGCTCTCGGTGACCCGAACATGAGCACCGGCCGTTTCACGACCATCGCTTTCGCAGCTCTTCCTATCGACTACATCGAGATGCTTAAAGAGCTCGTAGAAGATCCGGACTATATGGAATACTATCCGGAATATGCTGAAAAACATATTGTTCCGATCGCTCCGGTTGTTCAGATCATCGACATTCTTTACACATCTGACACCAAATATGTAAGACAGTGCATGGTCGCTGTAAACAAATACGGCGATAACGAAGTTTTCGGTCAGGAAACCTCACTTGGTAAATTCCAGGTTTGCTATGAAAACAACGAAACCTTCGGTGTAGGCGAAACCTTCAAACTTGCAATGAATGCTGAACTTTCTATCGGTCAGGAAATCGTTGACATGTACAGCGATGTAGATTCTATTGCTGACCTTTGCACCTGCTTCGATCTGGAAGCTACAGGCGATGATGATGTTGTTGACTGCCAGACGATTCCGGAATTAGCACTGGACGAGCCGACCGATCCGACAGAGCCGACTGAACCGACAGAGCCGACTGAACCGACAGAGCCGACTGAACCGACAGAGCCGACAGAGCCGACTGAACCGACAGAGCCGACTGAGCCGACCGATCCGACAGAGCCGACTGAACCGACAGAGCCGACTGAACCGACAGAGCCGACAGAGCCGACTGAACCGACAGAGCCGACTGAATAAGCTGTCACTCTATATTCGGTAGATTTTTAAAGGGCGCTCCGGCGCCCTTTTTTTTTGCCTTTAATTGCTTGATTTTTTTAAATTTGGTTCCTATACTGAAATTATCGAACTTTGAAAGGTGAGAAAAAATGGATAAAAGAAAAAAACTTGTAAAACTTTTTTACGAAATCGAAGAGTTTGTTAAGCAGAAATCGATAAAATCCGATCCTTATGCTTTTCTGCTGAACAAATTCTGGCTTTCGCTTCAGAACAAGCGGCCGGCGGCAAACACTTTAGTCGGGATAACCAAAAGCGATTTTTCCGTTCTCAACAACGAATTTTCCGACAGGCTCGGGCGCGATTTCGTTCTCTCGCTTTCGGTCAGCGAGATTCTGTCTCTTCCGACTGAAAAGGTGATCGAACTTCAGAATGTCAAAGTTCAGCCGAAACAGGCTGTTCTTCTTCTCACCGATTCGATAGTTTTGCCTTACGAAACTGAGAAAAAAATCCAGCTTTTCATCGGCTACTGCTCTGAAAGGACAAAAGAATCACCTTTCAAAAACATTGAATACTACCCTGTTTCGAGGGATGCCGAGCTTTCAATTTCCATGCAGACGACTTTGTTCGATCTTATGAACGATGACGGCACGCAGCTGAGGCCTCAGAATTTTGACATTGTTATCGACGATTCCGTGAATTATTCGTTCCCGAGTGAAAGTCTGCTCAACACTTTGTCGGTTCTCCTGAAATACGACGCTGTTTTTTACCTCATGGTTAAAAAGACTTTCCTTTCTTCTCCGCTCACCAGAAAGGATAAAAAAAGTCTGTATGCACACTTTGAAACGGAAGAAATCGACCGTTTTGACGATTTTCTGCAACTTAAGCTGGTTAAAAAAATCGAAGGGCTGATTCCGGTGCAGCCGCAGAATGTCGTTATCCGCGATTTGACAAGCGGAAAAGCGCTTGAACTTGACCGCAACTGCCTTGATTTCAATCATCTTTTCACTTTCAACGACAAAGTGACGGCCGATCAGCTGGCCCTGGTGTCGAAAATAGAGGAAAGAGCCGGAGGAACATGCGGCGACCATTTCAGGTTTTTTCTCGGAATGTTCAGGAACGCTCCTGTTGACAGTCTTATCAATACGCTGCGCAGAAGTGCCGCTTATCATCCGCTTGTCACATCAAAAGAGATTCTTCCGTTCAGAAGTTTCAAAATCAAAAAATATATTTACCCCGATCCGGAGGCATTTTTTCAGATTCCGGCGGAAAGCAGCTTCGAGAGCAGAAAACTGCTTATGCGCTACCTTTCGGTAAAGCCTGTTTTCGCCTACGATGAAGACGGACTTTACTTTATGAACGATGTCGCGGCCGTTATTCCGCGCACTTCCGACATCGATCTCTATTTTGCCGAGGGTTATCTCAATTCGAAGCTTGTCGAATTTTTTTATAAAATAAAATTTCCGCATCACAACAAGTTTTTGAAGAAAAATTTCAATAAAATCCCGTTTATGCTTTGCGGAAAAAGCTACCAGAACCTGATTTCGCATGAAGTTCTTGATATCCGCAGAATTTACAGGGATATGTCTCTTTCGAGGGAAAGTGAAGCTATGAAAGAAGAGCTCGCGGCTGTTTCGGAAAGACTTGACGGCTTTGTCTATCAGCTTTTCAAGCTGTCGCTTGACGAAATCGGTATTATAGAGCGTTATCTTGGCGAAAATTGTGAACAGCGGGAGGTCGAACAATGAAAAACAAGTGGAAAATACTTATAGTTGACGACGATCTTTCGATTTTGCGGAGCTACCAGAAATATCTTGAATCGGAGGGTTATACGGTTTTTACCGCAGACGACGGAAGGGCAGGGTATATTGCGATAGAAAAAGAGCATCCCGATCTTGTCCTGCTTGACATAAACATGCCTGTCAAAACCGGCCTGGAGCTGCTTGAAGATCTCAACAGGACTTTTAGCAAAAAAGATATACCGCTTATAGTGATGCTGACGGCTTTCGGTGATCTTGATGCGGCTGTAAAGGCAATGAATTTAGGTGCTTACGAATTTTTGACAAAGCCGGTGCCGCTTGAAAAACTGCGTTCGACCGTCGAATGCGCGCTTGAAACGCTTACTTTGAAGGAGCGTGTGGCTTACTTTATAGAACCCGACAGCACTCCGTTTAAAGACACTATAATCGGGCGTGATCCTCTGATGATAGACATATACAAAACTATCGGAACTCTGAAAGGGAACAAGGCTACGATCCTTGTTACCGGGGAAAGCGGGACCGGAAAAGAGATGGTGGCGAAAGCGATTCACGAAAATACCGTGCCTGACGAGCCTTTTATCGCGATAAACTGTGCCGCAGTGCCGGAAAATCTGATCGAAAGCGAACTTATGGGATACGTCAAAGGCGCTTTTACCGGTGCAAATGCAAACCGCGAGGGCAAACTTGAAGCGGTTAAGGGCGGAACGCTCGTTCTCGACGAAATTTCCGAAATGCCTTATGAATTCCAGACAAAACTTCTCCGTGTCATTCAGGAAAAGGATTTTTATCCGATCGGCGCAACCGAAAAAAAGCGTTTCAACGGAAGAATTGTCGCTCTGACCAACAAAAATCTGAAGGAACTTGTCGAAAAAGGGAAGTTCAGGGAAGATCTTTTTTACCGTCTCAACGTCATCACGATTTCAGTGCCGCCGCTGCGCGACCACCTGAACGATCTGGAAATGCTGATCCTGCACTTCATAAAAAAGGCGAATTTCATGATGAATACTGCGATTCAGAGCATCACGAAGGAGGCGGTCGATTATCTGAGATCACATACATGGCCGGGAAATATCCGCGAGCTCGAAAACACGATCCAGCGGGCTTCGATAAAGGCGAAAGACAAGGTTCTGACGCGGGACAGCTTTTCTTTTCTTGCTGCCGAGAAAAAAGATCAGACAAATGCAAAGCAGAATACTGTCGAGGAACTTGTTCTGCCTGAGAAGCTGATGCCTCTGCGCGATGTCGAAAGAAATTATATAGAATATGTGCTTAAACAAACTAACTGGCATAAGGGTAAGACTGCTGAATTATTGGGAATAACCCGCCCGACGCTTGACAAAAGAATAGAAGAATTCGGTTTGCACAAAGATGTCTGAGTCAGCTTCCTTTTTATATTTCGTCATTTTTTTCGCGACAGTCATATCTTCGGCCGGCTGGCACATCATGATAAAGGGAAGGGGACTGCCTCAGAATCTCTGGATGTTTTTTATTATGATGTCGGATGTTTTTATTTTTTCGTCTGTCGCGGCGGTCTATTTTCCGTTTTCAAAACTCTATTTTTTTGTTGCATTACTTTGTTTTGTAATATTTTCAACACTTTATATTTATTCATTCCCTCATGCCGTCCTTCCCAATCTTATATGGATGGTAGCTATAGCCATTTCTGTAGTTTTTATGGTTATCCTGTTTATTTATGTAAAAACAAGGCTCTATTTTGTCTATTTTGTTCTCCCTGTTTCCGCACTTCTTCTTGATATTCCGATAATATTCAGGAAAATCAAATATTTGAACGCAAATGTCAAAAAACCGGTTCTGCTGAATATTTCAGCAACGGCGCTTCTTTCGCTTCTTGTTCCGGCTGCATCAGCTTTATCGGTCATCTTTTTCAATTCGCTCTATTTCAATGTGGCCGCTATGATTCTTTCGACTCTTTTCATTGTCTGCTTTGGTATTTTTGTCATGATGAACCAGAGTTCGTCAACAGGACTCAACAGAATAAATTTCTGGCTCATAATACTTTTTGCCATTCCGGCATCTTTTTTTGTTAACTTTTTGTTTTCAATGAGATTTTTTGTGATACGCGCTTTCGGCAGCGCAAATTTTTCCATTGTCGTTCTCTGTGCCCTGTTTATGCTTTTTATGCTGACCGGAATAGCTATTTCCTATTTTTCGTCTTCGGTTGAGAGTTTTATACACAAAAGCCGCAACTACTACCAGACTTCTCTGAACAAGTTCCGTCTCGAAATCGAAGACATCACCGAACCGCCGCTTCTTTTCGACAAATTTTACGAATGTGTATGCGGGTGGTTTCACGAAATAAAGCAGATAAAGTATGTTTGTCTTGAAGATCCGCTGTGGCAGAGCCGAAAAATGCCGGCTGAACTTTACGACGGAAACGATGATTTCCAGCAGCTTCTGAGCGAACAGTTTCTTCTGCATGAGACATATATTTCGAAGGATTTTGCACTGATTTCAGTGCCGGCGCTGGAAGGTTTTGTCAAAAAAACGGGCGGAGATTTTTTTATTCCGGTCATCTACCGCAATGAACTTTCCGGTTTTTTTGTAATAAATTCTAGAAACGTTTCGCATAATGCGATGATCTGTATCAGTAATCTTGTTGAAATGACACTCAACAAGTTTGAAAAAATTTCTCTTTTCGCCACAGTCATCGAGACAGAGAAAAAAATTGAAATGCTCAAACATTTCAAGGAAGTAGATAAAATGCTCTCGTTCGTGGCCCACGAACTCCGCTCTCCGATGACCTCGATAATGTTCAATATCGAAGTCGTGAAGGATGCAGTTGACAGAAAAAAAGATATCGATACTGAATATCTGGACATTTCCCTCAAAGAACTGAAACGGCTCAACGAGACGATAGAAAAGATGCTGATTTACGGCAGAAACATAAAACTTGAGCCGAAACCGTACAATTTCAGGTCATTTTTTGCTGAGATGAAACAGTTTTTCAGTTACGCCGACCGAACGGTCAATTTTACCGACCAGACCGGCGGAAAAGAGTTCATGTTCGACTGGGATGTGCTGAAAAACGTTTTCGTGAACCTTGTGAACAACAGTCTTCAGGCGCTCGAAAAAACGGACCGTATCGGCAGAATCAGGGTTTCGGTTACGAAAAAGAAGAAAAAACTGCTGATCGAAGTCGCCGACAACGGCCCCGGCATTCCGGCTGAACATAAAGATTCGATATTCGAGCCTTTCTATACGACGAAAAAGAACGGAAACGGGCTGGGACTTGCAACCTGCGAAAAAATCGTAAAACTTTCCGGCGGCTCAATTGTTTTGTGGGATACTTCACCTTCAGGAACGGTTTTTCACATAACTTTTCCGATAGAATCGGTCAGTGTCAAGTAGCTGCAGGGAGCGCCTGCGGCAAAGAATAGTTGACTTATCTGATTTCAACAATTAAGATAATGACAGAATTTTTTTGATCGTTTGTGGGAATTTTCGATGGAAGAAAATAATTCGACTTACAAGTTGCCGAGATTATTCGGGAAATACTATCTTTTAGAGCTGATTAACGTCGGCGGTATGGCCGAAGTCTTCAAAGCCAAAATGTTCGGAGTCGAAGGTTTTGAGAAGATTGTTGCGATAAAAAGGATTCTTCCGGAAGTTGCGGAAGACGCCGAATTTATCAAAATGTTCGTTGACGAGGCTAAGATCGCGGTAAAACTTCAGCATCCTAACGTTGTTCAGATTTTTGAACTCGGAAAGATCGAGGATTCCTACTTCATCGCGATGGAGCTCATCAACGGCAAAGATCTCAAAACAATCCGCAAAAGACTGAAAAGAGTAGAACTGCTGATGCCGGTCGAGCAGAGCGCATACATTATTTCCCAGGTTTGTGACGGTCTGGACTATGCACACCGCAAAACTGACGAGAAGATGAATCCGCTCAATATCGTTCACCGCGATATTTCTCCGCAGAACATGATCGTTTCTTATGAAGGAACGGTAAAACTCATCGATTTCGGTATCGCAAAGGCGAAGAGCAAATCGACGAAGACCCAGGTCGGAATGCTGAAAGGAAAGTTCAGCTATATGTCGCCGGAGCAGGTCAGCGGCCAGCCTATCGACAGACGGAGCGATATTTTCTCGCTTGGTGTAGTTTTCTTTGAAATGCTCACCGGAAAGCGTCTTTTCCTCGGCAAAAACGATGTCGAGACTCTGGAAAAAATCAGAAAGGCTGAAGTTCTGCCTCCCAGCGTTTTCAACAGTGCAGTTCCGCCGGAACTCGACAGAATAGTTATGAAAGCCCTTGCAAAAGACCGCGAGGAACGTTACCAGTGGGCAAGCGAATTTGCTGAAGACCTCAAAAAGTTCAGCTATTCGAGCGGAAAAATCTTCACCCGTCAGGACATGATGAACTTCATGAGCGAGTTCTTTGCCGACGAACTTGAAGAAGAGACTGCAAAACTTGAAGAATACCACAAAATCAAAAAACCGGCCGAGATGCCGCTGAGAGAGGCTGCGCAGACGATTCGAAGCGATTATTCTTCATCAAACGAGGATGAAAAATCGGTTATTCATAAAACTTCGTCACCGAAAAAGCTGGTGCTTATTTTTGCAGCTGTTCTTATTGTTCTTGGTTTTGCGGTAGCCCTTCTGTTTGTTATGGGCGGAAGCAAAAAGGATGCGGCTTCAATTATCGTAGATTCGAATGAAAAAAAGACGATAGTGGTTGTAGACGAAAATACGATGTATCAGAAGCGGTGCGAAACCCCGTGCGTTATAGAAGGGCTTCTTGCCGGTCAGCACGAAATTTCATTCTCGAAAGCAGACTTCGTTGATGTGAAAGAGAGTATTTTCCTAAGCAAAGGCGATAAACTTGAAAAGTTCGTAAAAATGTATCGTATCGGTGAGCAGAAGACTATGATAACGGTCAAATCGGATCCCGACGGAGCGGTTCTCTATATCAACGACAAGAAAGTTCAGGCTGCGACTCCGACAATAGTAAACGATATTCCGGTAGGTCTGGACATCGTGGTCAGAGTTGAAAAACACGGCTATTTCCCTTACGAAGAGAACATCGGAAAAGTTCCGGCAAATATGAACAAAGAAGTCAGCGTAATACTTAAGCCGATGAAAAACGCGCCTGCCCAGTCGAAATCGAAAAAATCGGATAGTTCTTCTACAAAATCGGTCGCGGAATCGGGCGAACCTGCATATCTCACAATAAACAGCATGCCGTGGGCAAATATCTACATCAACGGCAAACTGATAGGTGCGACTCCTATATCAAAGCACAAACTTCCTGCCGGAAGCTACAAAATCCAGTTTAAAAATCCGAAAGCTAAGATCGATAAAACAATCCCTGTCGAGCTTGAAGCAGGCGAAACAAAAAGACTGATCGAAAAATTCGACTAAATTTCCGCTTTTTTCGCATAAGAGGTCCTACATGACTAAAAAATCATTATTGACACTTGTTTGGGCAATTTTTCTTGTTTTAATGTTTGCTGCCTGCGGAAACGACAAAAACAAAGAAGAATCTGAAATCACCGACACCGATAACACTGACACAGTTACAGATACTGCCGATAGCTGTGATACTGAAACTTCCCATGATGAAGACAACGCAGACTCAACCGACAGCTGCGATAATGAAACTTCATCGGATGACGACACAGATACAGCTGATAACTGCGATACTGAAACTGTCACGGATGATGATAATACCGATGCTGGTTGGGAAACTAAATATCAGAAGGCTGATGAAAGCGCGGAAAAGGTTTCCGAAGATGTCGTAAAGGCAAACAACAGGTTCGGGATGAAGATT
>Ga0310690_10000872_pt1 | contig 59016 bp, 69 predicted proteins | sample AusTroGonzalo_MG_2_FD_207661 | JGI IMG/M metagenome (GOLD analysis project Ga0310690, IMG submission 207661) | Bovine rumen microbial communities from tropical cattle in Woodstock, Queensland, Australia - Gonzalo_04 (v2) (version 2) | ecosystem: Host-associated > Mammals > Digestive system >... | reverse complement strand
AAGAGTCTTATTGAGATTGATATGGCCAGCGTTGCTCTGTGCCGTGTTCGCTATCCTGAAATGGTGCAAGGTCATCACCTGGTCTTGGTGGTGGGTGTTTTCGCCATTATGGATGCTTGCGGCCTTCTGGGCTGCCCTGATCATCATCGTTTCCATCTTTGGTTGGATTTATAACCGTAAAAATTAGAGTATTATGGCAAACTGCGAAAAACTCATTCCCATCATCATCCGCTGGGAAACAGGCGTGACAGGTGAGGGCCTATCAAACAAAGAACTGTTTGAGAAGGCCAGAAAAAAAGGTTATGGCAACGACCCGATTGACACGGGCGGCCCTACAATGGTCGGGGTTATCCTTTCCACCTATAAAACCTACTGCAAGGAGAAAGGGAAACCCGTACCGACGGTGAAGGACCTGAAAGCCATGCCTTACGAAGAATGGTTTGAAATCTTCAAGACCCGCTTTTGGGATAAGATGAAAGCCGACCAAATCAGGAACCAGAGTATCGCAAACCTTTGCGTGAACACCATTTGGGGAAGTGGCCCTGGTTACATCAAAACCATTCAGCAGGTGGTTGGGGTGACTCCTGACGGCATGGTTGGCCCCGTGACCCTGCAAGCCATCAATACGGCAGACCAACGGGAACTATTCAACCGCCTTTGGTCGCGCCGCAAGAAATTCTTTGTTGACCTCGTGGATAACAGCGTGAAGGAATACGAGCGTAAACTGGGAAGGAAAGCCACGGAAAGAGAATTGCTGAAGTACACACAGAAGCGATTCCTCAAAGGCTGGCTCAATAGGTTGAACTCATTTGATTTTGAGGAATGATGAGAAAATATTTTCTGTTCATAATGATTTTGAGTTTTGGGCTTCTCTGGGGTTGCCGTGGACAACGGCAGATGGAAACTACACAAACGCAGCAGCAAACCTCGGAGATAGGCGTGGAGTTCCACGACCTGCAAAGGTTTTGGAACTCCATGGCCGAAAAGCTTAATTTCAAGATTGAGTTTTACCCTGCTGAAGGAGGCCTTGGACAGCCCACCACGGACAACTGCGTCCCCATCGATCCGAATGCCGCCAGTGTTCCACCTGCGCTCCCATCAGGAAGCACAGTTGGCGGCATTGGGTCGCTGAAAAGCTTGGAGTTCAGCAGCGAGAGATTCGCCACTGACTCCTCGTTTGCGCAAACCGACAGCATAGCGGACTTTAAATCCGACTCGGCTTCGGAGGCACACACTGAAAAAGCCTCGGAGGTACGACAGGACAACGGCACATGGACAATCCTGGCCGTTGTCGCTGCCGTGGTTATCATCGTGCTTGTATTGATCGTGATAAAGAAATTCTTCAAGAAATGATGAGATGGTTGCAGATAGGTAGAGATGTGGTGGTGCTATCGTATGAGGAACACGATGGCAAGATTACGCCTGGCCGCCTTCAAGTGCTGCCGGTTGGAGTATGGAATAACATATTAAAACGTCAAAATAATGGACAGATACATTAAACCAAACGATGACCGCTACCAATACTTGGTAGTTACCACCCTCAATGGCTACTCGATTGAGGTGCTGGTAGTATCGACAGAAGCCCTTGCCGCCATAACGCCATCGGTGGCCGCACAATTACACATTAAACTGCCTGAAACATTCCGGCTCCAAAGCTGCGCCAAAGAGGATGCCGAAAAGCAGCTTGACGAACTGGCCGCGCTCAATGGGTGGGTACCCATCGAATAACACATTTTTTTTCATAATCTTTATATTGTTTTTCCTCTCCAATTCGCCCGAGTTGGAGAGGTTTTTTCTTTCCAAACCTGCAAGAATTGGATAGTTTTGGAAAGAATTTCAAGTTTTTTGGAAAAAAATGCACTTTTTTTGAAAAAAAATAGAAAAAAGTGTTGTTAGTACGAATATTTGTATTATCTTTGCATCGTCTTAATCAATCAAACATAACAACAATGAAAACAGTAAAAGTAGAACTAACAGAAAAAGAAAACGACTTGATTCAAGCCATCAGAAACTACAGAAAGAGTTACATCTACGCAAGTCCCGAAATGGTTTTCTACATCGAGAAACTCTTCACAGAACTGATGGACGGAGAAGAATGACAAACCAAAGGGTTCCGCCGAAAGGCGGAACCCACTCAAAAACAATAGAATTATGGCAACAATGACATTGAAAGAGACCCAGCAGGGCACGATGAAGAAACAATTGGAAGACATTTTGATTAGCATTTCCTGGCGCGACCTCGCCATGCGCTACTTCGAGAAATCGGGGTCGTGGCTATACCACAAACTTGATGGCGTTGATGGGAATAAGAAACCCACCGAGTTCAGTATGGAGGAACGCTATCAACTGAAAGGCGCATTGGTGGACTTGGCCGACCGCATCCGCCGTGCCGCTGATACGATACAATAAGCCTACGGCCGTTATGTGCCGTTGATTAAGACAGAAGTCGCCGTCTGGGCTTGCGGCGCAGAATAGCCTATGCTTCGGCATGGGCTTTTTCTTTTTCGTGACCTCACGAAAATGGTCTTATGTTACTTTTTGGGCAAAAAGGTAACTTGATAGGATCCTTATGTTACTTTTCGAGCAAAAATGTAACTTGACGGCGTGAAATCCCTATCTTTGCGGCCTAATTCAAATTACAATCATTATGAAAAAAGCGTTGTTATTTATTGCGTTGGTAACCATGATTATGGTTGGCCACGCTCAGAAACCACTCACTTACGACTATGTTATCCAGAAGGAAGGCGCCACAGCCGACCAAATCTACACGGCACTCGTGGACTGGATTGCCACCAACTTCAAGGCTGTTGACGGCGACTTCTACCGTGACAAAGAGGAAAAAATGATCACCAAAGATGTGATGTTTGATTTCTCGACTAGCAGGTTGGCTTTACTATGCTATTGCGGCAAAATCACATACAAACTGAAATTCCAATGTCGCGATGGCAGGTTTAAGATGGAGATGACCAATTTCAGCCATGATGTCAAGCCAGGAAACAGCCAGTCATGCATTCTTGGGCTGATATATGATCAGCCTCAAAGAATCCACAATGGCTCTTATGATGAAAGTGCTTGGGAGAAAATCAAGGAGGCTTGCGATGAAGAGGCAGCCAGGTTAAAAAGCACTTTGGAGGCTTTGACCATCAACCCTGCAAATGATGATTGGTGAGGAAATTTGAGGAAATAATGTGATTTTTTCCTCTAAAACGCTTGCAGATTAGAAATTTATCTATATTTGCAGCGTCATACGAGAGGGATAGACCTCTAAGCAGGGGCAGCTTCGATAGCCCAGAATACAGCCGAGGGCTTTTTTAATGCCCAAAACTATAGACCTTTGCGGTCGCCTTTCGTGAGATTTTGCCCCTTCGGAGGCCTCTCGTATGACAGCGAAACGGCGGCCGCTTTCTTTTTGCTGCCCAATACAAACTCTTAAATGTCATACGATATGAAACAACAACAGACGACAGCCGGAAAGACGGCACAAAGAACACTGGTAATCTTCCGTGATTGCCATTCCAAAAACAACATCGTAGTCGTAGCCAATAGCGACCGTGAGGAAGAGAAAATCAGGCTTCGCGCCATGAGTAAAGGTTTCCTCGTTGCTTTACGCAAGCCCCGTGAACTTGGACAAATCTTGGACACAACTCGGACAACACAACCATCGGCGCATACATGGCGTAAGCCTTCAGCACTTGCGGAACGCCCGCGTACACGCCTTGGCGGTGCCTTCAACCTTGCACTTACCTCATTGGCCATGGAAGGAGGTGCGTTATGACACAGACTGAAATAACCACTCGCCTTGCAGAACTGGCAGCGAAAATGAAGACCCACGAAGAAGATATGGCAGCCACACGCAAAGAAACCGAACAGCTTATGCGTGATATAATGGAAGATTCAGGCAATGAGTAACACACGCTACTACACCAAGGATGAGATTGTCGACTTCAAGGCTTCGGTCGGCATTAAGCTGAAAGGCGAATACAGCAACCGGCTGGAATTCGATGACGGCACAGTCTATGCCTTCGATATCATTACCCACCGTTATTACTTTTGCGATTGCAATTGGATTTAAGCAATAACTTTTCGATTGCCCGTAAAGACCTCGCACCTGGTGCGGGGTCTTTTTTTTTGTCACTTGCTTGCGAAGGTGGGGTCATATTTTTGCCATAAACCAAAAACCAAAGCAATGATTGAAGAAATGACAGCTGGCGATACTTTACCTATCGTTTACAAGCACAAAATAAATGATGAGCTTGTTAACCTGCCCGAAGGCTATGACTTAATGTTCGGCCTGCGTCAGGAAAACGGTTCTTCCGTTGTTACTTACAGTTATCAAAGCGGAGAAATCGAAAATCCTGATCCAGGAGTTTACAGAAAGCGTCTCGACCATAAATTCTCACAATCACTTTCGGGAACAATCGTCATCGAAATGGTGATTTATAGCCGCGATGGCTCTTTTGTGCAACATTGCGGTAGCCCCATGAAGGTGAAAGTCTTGCCAAGCTTCATGAACGAACACCTGGATATTGAATGACCGACTGCATCGAAATAGAAACCAACCCGTGGCAGTCGGAGATAGAGATAGGCGAAGACATAGATCTGGAAATGTCTATTGAGGCAGGCTCCAGCGTCGAAGTGGAAGCCGAGCTATCCGATGAGTCAGAAACGCACCTGTTATTGGGCGACATCGTAGAGGAATCCTTAGCCGATGAAACGGAATACGACTTCGGCATGGAGTTCTCCAACGCGGAAAGAGCCTATGTCTATGTCGGTCCAGAACTGCCCAGTGTGGATGCTGAATGGAGCACTGATGCCTGGTTCCGTGAAGATGGCTGGTTTGACAGTGAAGGATGGTAAGAACATTGAAAACAAAGTGATATGGCTAAAAAAGTAATCATTAAAGGAAGATTTCTGCTGCTAAGTCTCACAGACCCTTGGGGCGGAACAAACGATACTGACCACGACATTATCCCTTATTCTGAACGAGGGGCAAATACAGTAGTACACCCTGGCGAAGAATGGGGCATGAACAGGGGAGAGGTGGAACGTTTCAATAAACTGCATTTCGGCACGAAAAAGATAGGACGCCTCTATGTGACCCCACGCAAGCAGACCGACAACTTCTACCATGTTTGGGGCTTCGCCACCGAAGCTGACCGCGACACATACCTTGCAGCCGTGGCCGCATTGCAGCCCGGACAAAGCCTCGATGAAGAGACGGCAGCCCTGCTATTGTCCGATGAAGCCATCCCAATCAACGAGGAACAGGGCACGACCTATGCGGCCCGCCTGACCTTGCTTGACATCAGCGGCGAGGAACCCGCCACGCTTGACCCGACACTGCCCATCGTATCAGTCACAAGGTCATATAATATAGGTGTCCGTTTCTGCGGCATCCAGAACGATAACGGCGAGACCAGCAATGCCGGTGAAGCTGGTACATTGACCGTGCAAAGAAGCACGGACGGTACCAACTGGACTACGGTGGGCGCGATGCAGCTCATATCCCTCAATGTGGACTCGAACGCCTACATCGTTCTCGACCTTGGCCAATGGTTCACCACGACCAACCCGCAACAGTTCCGTTTGCGTGTGTCGTTCACCAAGAGAGACGATGACGGCAACGAGATAGCCACCGCGCAAAGCGCATGGCAGGTGATATCGGATGTGACCTACACCCAACTTGCAGTGCGTAACATGCAAGACTGGACGCGCCCGATACAAGCCTCTGAAGGAGTGTTCCCGCTTCGCTTCGCCGTGACTGGTACCGTAAGGAAATGGCTGCATGTGACCATCAGCGGCTCCTTGGGAACCTATACCCATGTGGAGGAGATTTCGGCGGCCACGGAGTTCCCAGCCACCAATCCACGCACATGGACCGAACAGGAGAAAAACAACATCGGCATCCTGACCCACGGCATCCATACCGTGACGGCATGGCTGACCTGCGACGACGGCAGCGGCCACCTCGGGACTGACGGATACCCCGACGGGCTTTCCTCTGAAGTGGTGGTGAACCGCTTTATGGTGGTGAACACAGAAACGCAAGGCACCGACCTCACAAAGCCCTATCTGATGCTCCAGCAGACACTGACCACGGTGCAGAACTATGTTCGCGCCGTGCTGACCCATTATGCCGTGTGGGTGCCTGACCCAGAGAACCCAACGGCGGCCAGCAGTGTTCCGTTGCCCATCTCCATCCGTTTGACCGACTCAGCGGAGAACGACACCGACTACACGACAGAATATGTCCGCAATGAGTTGTCAGTTTTGAGCGGCGTGGATTACGCCCTCGATACCACCGTTGAGATAGAGAGCGACGGCAGCAGCCAGCAAATCAATGAATACCTGGCTTACCTGCGTTTCTTCCGCTATGGCGCAAACGATGAGGTCATCAACTTCATGCGTGAGAGCGTACAGGCCATGCGCTTTATCACCATCACCGTTGACAACTCCAAGGATTTTTCACCGGTTGCCGGAGCGTGGTTCTCGTTGTCGCCTCGTACCCGAAACAACAGCGAGACCAACAAGTTCACCATCATCAACCATGTCACAGGGCAACCAGTACCTGCCACCTTCAGGGGCTTTGGAGGCATCAACGACCTTTGGACCGAGGATGAGAACGGCCAAAAGGTGTTGCGCGTCCTGGCAGGGGAAGAACTGGAAATAGAAATCGATCCTTGGGGCCACTTCGCCAACGACGCACGATCCTCGATGTCGGCAGAGATCGACTATGCCGTGCATAACATCACGGCTGAAGACCAACCTGTGATTGACATCACACAGGAGGTTGGCGGGGACATCATGGGGCTGCGGATGCTGCCTTTGGAAGGTACGGTGAAGTGTGTTGGACGACAGGCCACCAACGACCAGGACTTCGGCTGGGGCGAAGACAAACGCACCCACATGGTGACGACCGTTGACCCAGCCGTCATCGCCAAGGCCGATGACGAGCTGACTTGGCAGCAAACCTTGAACGGTGCGCCAAGCCTGCCTTTGTCGTTGGCCAAGGTCTATATCAACGGCGACCCGCAAAGAGAGCTGGACTACACGCCATCCGCTGGCGTATGGGTGAGCGGCAACGGCCACACCATAAAGATAGGCAATCCCAACGCCGACATCGATATATACGGCATCAAGCTGTACCGTTTCGCCCTGTCGGCAGAGCAAGTGCGACAAAACCGAAAAGCCGCATTGCCTACGGCAGAAGAAAAGGTCGAGTTTGAGAACCGAAATGCCATCACCACCAATGGCCGTATCGACTATGACAAGGCCAAGACCAAGGGCTTCCGTTGCCTTACCTTGGTAGGTCAGGACCAATACAAGCTGAACCAGTCCAAAGACCCGGGCTATCCCTGCTATTGGCGTATTGATCATGACAACCCAGCACTGAGCGGCACCATCGGCAAGGCTGCCTATCTCGCATACATGGCCGATGCCTTAAATGGTAAGAAATGCCTGATGGTTACGCCACAAGGCTCCACGGCCAACACCTATTGGGACAACAACGAGCAAACCAAGGTGGACAAAATCACCTTTGTTATCAACATTCCTTTCTCGAAAGTCCATGCCGACTTTGGATGGAAAGCCGCCATGAGCACCGGAGATGGCTGCACCAACCCCATGTATCTCGATGGTGAGCGCATTGAAGGTACGAGCTACGCCGACCTTACTGACGAACAAAAGGCCAGAGTGACCATTGATGTGGTGGATGGCTGGTTTGACGGCAACGGCTGGAGTGAGAATGTGGGTGAAATGGGCATGTACCATGGCCAATTCTATACCACCACCGTAGGCGGTCCAAAATGCCAGAAGCTGGTAAACAAGATCAACTACGCTTCACCGATGCAAAGCCACAAGATGGGCGCGACCCGCCTCTACAATGACATCATGAAGGCATTGTGCGGTGATGAAATCCATCTCCATCGTGACAACCCGACTGTCCGTTTCTCGGTGTGTGAAGAAAGTTTCTTGTTCTTCACAGAGCATCCTCAGGACAACGGCAAGGTGGAGTTCCGTGGTATGTGTACATTCGGTAACGGCAAGTTTGACAAAGAGGTGTTCGGCTACAAGGCCAACAAGAACACCTTCGGCTTTGAGGGCTTGAACAATAACCTTCCGTTGTGCGACTTCCGTGTGCCGGCAGATGAGAAAGTGACCTACAGCCCCGATGATGAAGCCTGGTGCTACAACGGAGTGAAGTCATTCGAGTATGGCATGGGTAAGACGCAGGTCATCAACGGCAAGGAATACCCGATTGAGCACAACGACAATGTTTTCCGCCGCTATGTGAACTTCATCTATACGCATACGCCGAGGCTTAAGTACCACAATGGCACCCTTGAATCCTTCCTTTCGGCATACGAAGCCCTTGTAAGCGCGGCACAGACCGACGATGCCGCCGCCGTTGAACTTGCCGAAATGCAAAAGTGGCAATGGTGGGCAACGCAAGGAAACGATGCCTTCCACCTTGTGCGCTATGACTACACCACCGAATCATGGGTGGATGCCGGCACTTGGGATCAAGAGAACCTTGCCTATAATGCCGGTGTGCGTGACCTGAGCACCAATCCGATGACTGCATCGGCTTACGCCGCATGGCAGGTAGGGCCCGACTTCGGCGACTGGGCAGCCTTGAACAAAGCCTTCAAGACTGCCGTGGCCATGCATGTCATCGACCACTTGGGCAGTGTGGCCGTGGTGAGCAACCACCTTGGCCACTACAATGTGGTTAACTTCATGGAGGCTGGTACCGACAACTGCTCCAAGAACCTCTACTACCAATACGACCCTGACACAGGATTGATCTTCCTTGACCAAGACGACCTCGATAGTATCAAGAAAACCGACAACAACGGTAGGCAGACGAAGAAATACTTCCTCGACCGCATCCATGATGTGGCCGACTACGAGGCGGGCTACAAGCCGCAAATCGACTACGAAGGCCGCGCCAGTGCACTCTTCGACATGATAGAAGAGGCTTACGAGAATGCAAGTGACGGTCTGCGCCAGAACATGCGCCGTGTGCTGACCATCATGGCTGGTCTTGTCGGCGCCAACGAAGGCTTTGACCAGAGCGTTATGGGCTGCATCGACAAATACTTTTTTTCGATCCAAGAATATTTCCCAGAAGTGGCCTATGCCGAACAAGCCCGACTCCGCTACGAGTGGCCGAAGTCGTTTGGCTATATCTCCTTCGGCAACCAGGCACGCGGCATAGACCCCATCACTCAGCAGGTGGGAAGCCAACTCGAAAACGAACGCCAGTACATGAAACGCCGCATGGCACTCATAGCGAGCTATGCCTGTTGGGGCGACTTCTCGTCAGGCGTAAATGCGGGTGTTGTTGGTCTGTCCGACAGTGGTAGCAGCCTTTCCATCTCCCCGGGTAGCGGCCATATCGGAGGCGAATACAAGTTCAAGGTAGTGCCCCATCAGTGGCTCTATCCCACGGGTATGGTTGACCGTACCGCCGTGGATCCGCATGTGCGCGTCGCTCCTGGCGAGGAATACGAGTTCAAGGTAGCCAATGCAGGTGATATCAGTGGCGATAGTTCTGTCGGCCTTGCCGCATTGAACTATTACCGCAAGATTGGCAATGTCGGCAATATGGTGGTCGGCAACAATACGCTTTCGGTCAACGCGAAGCGCCTGACCGAGTTTATTGCCGAACCTGACAATCCCGAAGCGGGACAATTTGCACCAGGCAATATCGCCCTGACTACACCCAACCTGAAGAAACTTTCCCTGAAAGGATGCCAAACCATAGCGGGAAGCAAGGACTATTCCTCGCTGACGCGAATAGAGGAAATTGATCTCAGAGGAACGAATATCACAAGTGTCGTACTGCCGAACAGCCAATTGATAGAAACGCTTCAACTTCCGGCAACGATGACATCCGTGTCTCTTACGGCCCAGCCAAACCTATCCACATTCACCATGGAAGGCTATGCCGCATTGGAGAGCCTGATTGTGACAGGTAGCCCGCTGGTGGCCACACAAGCAATCGTGATGGCCATCTATGAGGCGCAACAAGAAACGCAGGTATTTACTACCTTGACATTGAAAGACATTCAATGGGCAAACCTGCCAGTTGGCATCCTTTCATGGATGGCCGACCTTCAGCATATCACCGTCAACGGCACAATCGGAATCTTTGAGGACAACCCTACAACCAATGCCGTCACTTTCGACTTGAAGGAAAAGTTCAACCGCAAGTGGGGCAACGTGGACAATTCCGACAGCAACGAACACCAAGGGCTTCTTTTGTCTTACCGCCCGCGCCGTTTGGAATCGGCCAGCGTAAAAGGCAACTTCTACACCGAAAGCGGGACACAATTCCCATTCACCATCGAGCCAAACTCATCCTATGTGAACGCCTTCACGAAGATTCGATGGTCAATGAGCGGTTTGCAATACTCACAGGCATCCATCGACCCAGTGACCGGCTTACTGACCGTGGAAAGCCTATCAAACCTCGTTGACACTGCCACGATAACCGCGATGATAACCACCTATTACGAGGGAGTGGAAAGCGCAATGGTGGTGTCGAAGGATGTGCAAATCTACAACAGAAAAGCCCAGTTGGGAGATTATGTCTACCACGATGGCACATATTCCTCGCCTGACACATATACAGGCGAAAAGTATGTGATTGGCCATTGTTGCTACCTTGCACCGGTTGACAACAACGGCGACATTGTGGCCGAGCTCTTCCATCCTGAAGACAAGCAAAAGCGCCTCATGGTGGCAAGGTCGAATGTTTCCGCAACTGGAAGCACGGAAAGCGGTGGCCTTACCTACAGCTCATGGCAATGGGGAGCATACAGAAATACAAGCTTAGGCGCAGCCGACTACGCATCATATTGTATTCACGACTTGGTTCCACAAGAGGGAAACAACTTTTACCATGCACTGAAATGCCCCGAGGCAAACTTGGACGGTACAACCTTCTACAACATTCCGACTATTGTAGACATCACAGGCAGCACCTTCTATATCACAGACGCAAACATGCGTGACGAGTTAAGCACACTTGGCGTGCAAAACCACGGCTTCAAGCCCTTCCCATACAATGTCCACTACGGTGATGGCGTGGGAGGCGGCAACGTGCCAGGCAGCGAGTTCTTTGACGGCAACATTGGTGCGCGTACTCTAACGGAAGCACTGGCCACATTGGCGGGTAATGGTTATAGTAAAGGTGACATTGTCAACAGCGGCTATGCAAAAACGTTGAAAATCATCGAACACCGAAACAAGATTCTGAATAACGGTGTGGTGATGATACCCGCAAATGATGAATTAGGCACTCCTGAAGACCGTCTCGGCCCTCTCGAGATACCACACGCCACAAGCAGTCAGACAGAACTTCAGAACCTCGTTAGCCTGATGGGCAACTTGCGGCAATACATGGCCAGCCATTTCTCCGAAACGAATGTGGCCAAGTGGACGCAGCTCTACTATCCCGCTGCATCGGCGGCCTACGCCTACCAGCCTTCGGTGCCTTCAAACTTTGTCCTTGCGGACAAGTTCAAGGCCCACAACTGGTTCTTACCGCCTGAAGGCATCCTTGACAGGATACACTGGTATCTGAAGAAAGGTGCTGATTCTGAACTAAATATATTTAGAAAAGCGTTGGCGGCAGGTCTATTTGTTAATTTTTCTTCGTCCTACTACTGGAGTTCCACGGAGTACAGTGGTACTGGCGCCTGGCTCGTCTACTTCGGCGGCACGGGCTCCAGCACCTTCAGCAAGTACTACAGCTATTATGTGAGGGCGGTGGCGGCATTTTGAGGCTTATAGGCGCGGCTTTGACGCCGCGCCGTTGTCGGACAGGCAAACACAATAAAACGGCCGTAAGGCCGTTTTTTATGGCAAAAGCAAGACAATGCAGCTAAATCAAACTTCCATATACAGGGGCCTTGAACTTTTGATGGACTGGTACTTGCCAATAGGCGTGAAAATGCCAAAGGTGAGTGCGCTCGAGAACTTGGGCGATTTCTTCCAAGACAATCTGATGGAGGCAATGACAACGTTTGCCATAGCTTGGGAAACGGATGACGCGGGAGCGAAACTCGAATTGATCAATACGCTGATATGGCACATGGCATTGTGCAATACGGCTATCGGGAACCTCTACAGGTTCTCGTCAAGGAAAGACCAGACTGTCCGCGTCATCAGCCAAACTCAGTATGCCAACTATCTTGAGAGAATCAACGACTTGAAAAGTCAGATAGGAGGTTGGAAAAGAAAGACGGCATCAAAAACCTGAAATGACCAAGGTCATGACAGGCATCCTTTTCTATAAGTTAAATGGGCGTACCACAAACGGAATCAAACCGCTTGTTAATAAACGAATAGCGTACGCAATAGCTTCGTCCAACTACTGGAGTTCCACGGAGAACAGTGGTAATAACGCCTGGAACGTCAACTTCGGCGGCACGAACTCCAACAACAACAACAAGAACAACAGCAATTATGTGAGGGCGGTGGCGGCACTTGACGACGAAGAGAAGGCCTCTGTGATGGAAGCTTACGATGACTGCTGCCGTAACAAGATGGGCAGCCCCGACTGCATCGAATTCCGGCTTCATCCTGAAATGATCATTGTGTTGGCAGTCCACATCAAGATGCGTTGCTACCAGCCCGGGTTGTCGAAGACATTCATCGTGAAACGGCCAAAGCTTCGTGAGATCTTCGCCGCGTTCTTTCTCGACCGTATTGTTCAACACTGGATATACCTGCGCATCAATCCCTTGTTTGAGGAACGCTTCGTGTCCATGGGCAATGTGTCATACAACTGCCGGAAGGGATTCGGCACGCTTGCGGCCAGGCTACGACTGTACAACGACATGCACAAACACGGTTTTTCCTCCGACCTGTATATCGGCAAGTTCGACCTTTTCTCATGCTTCATGTCAACGGACAAGGAAGTGTTGTGGGCAAAGCTCGAAGAGTTCATCCCCGCCAATTACAAAGGCGACGACCTTGAAACCCTGATGTACCTGCTGAAGATAACCGTGTTCCACCGTCCGCAAGACCATTGCGAACGTCGCGGCGACCTCAGCCTTTGGGGAAGGTTGGCCAAGGAAAAGAGCCTTTTCTACTGCAATGGACTCCCCATCGGCAACATCACCACGCAAATCCTACTCAATTTCCTGCTGTCGTACTTCGATGAATGGATCTTGTGGCGTATCGCCACATTGGGATATGAGCATCCAGAGGAACACTACCTCCGCTTTGTGGATGACTTCCCGATTCACAGTATGCCTGTGGAGCATATCACGCTCCTTCATAGGGAATCGGCGGTATGGCTTTGGGAAAACCTTCACTTCAGGATGCACCCCGACAAGGTGTATATCCAACCGCAATTCCACGGCGTGAAGTACGTTGGCGGTGTGTTGTTGCCAGGAAGAATGTATGTCATCAATAGAACTGTGGCAGCCATGTATCTTCGCGTCAATTACACCGATACACTATGCCGCGTCATTGTCGAGAAAGGAGCGACAGAAACACGGCTGTCATTGCTGCAGCACTGCGTTTCGTCACTCAATTCCTATTCTGGGTTTTTAATTCATGGAAAGTCGTACAACATCCAAAAGAAATTATTCCTATCTTTGACTTGGTTTTGGAAGGTGTGTTACACAAAAGGAAACCTTAATGTGGTAGTGATTAAAAAGCAATACAAACTTTCAAATTATCTCATCCATGAACAAGAACTACAGTGTAGAATTACCGACTCTTTTCGTCCAAGACACAGGGAGTCCTTCCCGGACGATAAATTTCTGCGTCGAGCCAGTCTCTGGTAGCGATGAAGGCTACAACTATTCCTATTATTCCGTTTCAGTTCCTATGGTGCATTGGAACTATGACGGCATAGTGAATGCCATCGTGACCGCTGATTATCCAGCAGACAGGATGCAAGCCATCCAAAACAATTTCCTGAAGTCGTTGAGAGGTGATGCCGGAGCAAAAGGAGAAGACTATCTCCAAGAGTTCAACGACATGCAAGCATGGAGAGACTTGGCCAAGGCGACAGCACATGAAGTATTGGGTCAATGATTAGGGCGTCTCTCGCCTAAACTCGACCGCGCCATCCGCTCAGACATATTCGACTTGCAAGCGGCTGCGTCTCATACTCGCTTCTACCGCATGACGCACGCTCCGAGAGTGCCGCCATCGACAGCGGTAACTCCGTTCCACGAGCCGCCTCTGATGAGGTGACTAACGCTCCACTTCGACCGCCTTACGCTGCCGACACACTCTCCGCTTTCAAAGCCCGTCAGCCTGGTCGTAGAGTCGTGCCGACACAACAACCAGTCTGCCGCCGGTGTGAAGGATATGCCTCATTCGTCATAACCTGTACTGGCGTGCAGAACATGCCGCCTGAGTCAAAACCTTCACACCGTACAGGCCAAAGAGGAAGGAAACCCCGACAAGAAACCTTATCAGGTATCTTGCCGGGGTTTCCTGTTTTTTTTAACGCCTAATCGGCGGTCGTTCACGCTTCGCGAGGTTTTTTCAGCGGTGTTCACAGTTTCAGCACTTCCACTTCGGTATTCCCCATGAAATCATTCCGCATCTCTTTTTTTGCTGCAAAAGTAATTCGCCGATTTTCTGCACTGCAAGGTCAGGCTCTGTTTTCGTTGAAAAATCTCCATCCACAAGTGGTAGTATTTTTCCGAAAAACCTTGCGGTGCAAATCGGCATTCCTTTTTCGGGCAGCAAAAAGTTATACGGTGATTCCTGGGGGAATGAATTAAAAAAAATGCTGAAAGTGAACGAAATAATTAAAAAAAAGTTACCGGCTCAAACCAGAAAGAATAAATCTCAAAATCATAAAGCAATGAAGAAAATTTTTGTACTGAAAGACGGACAGACGAAAGTCCAAGATGTGAAAATGACTGAAAAACAAATTTCCGCCTATGTGGGAAAGGTTTTTGATTGCCTTTATAATATGGCCGAGAAATGGGACAACGAAGGAGGCAGCCGCCTAAATGATACCTACATCGGCATTTATAAGGCGATGACCCACGCCGAGCAAGTAAGCGAGGCCGAGACCGTAAACATGAAATTTGCATTTACCAAACCCGAACAATGCGCCATTTATATGGCTCTTTGCTGTGGCGCTTTCAATTGTTTGCACCTGCACGAATTGACCAACACCACGCCCGAAGCCGTGGCCATGCTCAAAGTATTAACCAGCCGCGAGGCGAGAAAAAGAGTTTTGGAGGGCTGAAAAATGATAGACGAGAGAAGGCAAAAAATGAAGACCCAAAAACGGGTGGATTATCGCGGTAAGACATCCAACGGCTATTTATACCACATCAATAAAGAGGGAGAGGTCGCCATCTACTGCAAGAAAGGCGAGTATTTCCAAAAAAGCAAGGAACTAAGAAAGGCAGTCCACGAAATACTTGACACATCCCGAGCGGCCAATTATTTCGTATGGCAATGGTATCAAGTACCGATTTTCAACAATTAAATAATTGAACTATGGAAGAATTAAACGACAAAGTAAAGGTTTTTTTCGTGGGTATTGACTATTGGAATAGTGCAACATTCCGCGAGGTATTGAACGAAGAAAATTATTATTGCGACATTTACAAAGTGTTTGACTACAACACCACCGAGGAAAAAATACTTGCTTGGTATTCGCTTGTAGGGACTGCGGCGATTGTCTATAAAGGGAATAGTTTCGATTCCGAACCATTGGGAAGCCGTGTAAATTTGGAGATAGTGACCCGAGAGGAAGCCGCCAAAATGGTGATGAACTACAGGAAGCAATAAGATTTAATCGTTTGATGGCGGTGGCAGTAATAGCCGCCGCCCTTCCTATTTTCAAAAATCGCCGCCTTCGGCGTCTGCTGGACTTGAAGGCGGCGATTTTTTTGTCACTAGTGCATAATTCGGGTAGGGTATTTTAGCAACAACCAAAAACCAGAAACCTACCAATGGCAAAGAATACTCAAGAAGCCGAAGTAATCGTAACACTTAACGGCACTGCGGCCAAGAAAGCCGTAGCTGAATTGGCTCAGGAATTTGACAGGCTTCAAAAAGAAGCCATCGAAGCGTACAAAGCTGGTAACGATGCCCTAGGCAAGAAACTTGATGCCCAGGCACAGAAGCTGTCAAAAGACATTGAGATAACACGGCGAGAAACGAAGAAATTCGCCGACATCATGAAAAACCTCAACGGTGCCAGCCTCAAAGAGTTGAATAGCGCTGCCAAGCAGTTGCGCTCTGAAATCAACAAACTTACACCAGGCACACAAGAGTTTATCGCCAAATCGAAGCAACTTCAGGAGGTGAACACCCGAATCAACCAACTGAAAGGCAGCTTCAAGGGATTGGTGGCTGAAGAAAAAGCCGCCACAGTTTCCCTGAAGGGCTTGTCAGAAGGATTCAACCGCTACTTTGGTATGATAACGGCTGGTATTGCCGCCATCACAGGTGTTTCTATGGCTCTGAAGAAATGTGCTCAGGATGCCGCCGCCATGGACGATGCCTACGCCACCGTTATGAAAACCACTGGCCTTACGCACGAAGAAGTTGAGCGACTGAATGATGCCTTCAAGAAGATGGATACTCGCACAGCTCGCGATGAATTGAACAAGATGGCTTACGAAGCCGGTAAACTCGGCTACACAGGCGTTGAGAACATTCGCCAGTTTGTGGAAGCTGCCGATGTCATCAATGTCGCCTTGGGTGATGTGCTGGGTGAAGGTGCCACCCTCGAAATCGCCAAACTTGCACAAGTGTTTGCCCAAAGCACGGCTGCTTTGGACAACCTCGACCTGAAAGGCAGAATGTTGGCCGTGGGTTCTGCCGTCAACCAATTAGGCAAGGAGAGCACAGCCAGTGAGTCGTACATGGTGGACTTCCTTGGCCGTCTTGGTGGCGTAGCCACACAAGCCGGCATTTCTGCCGACCAAATCTTGGGCTATGCTTCTGCCTTGGACCAAATGAAACAGAAGGTCGAAATGTCGGCTACTGCCTTCCAAAAACTCATACAGCAGATGATCAAGAAGCCGGAAGAGTTTGTGGAGGCTGCCCGGATGCCGCTCGATGAGTTCACTAAGATGATGGAGACCGACATGAACGGCGCCATCAAACGTGTGCTGGAGGGCTTCAATCAGATGGGCGGTTTCACCCAACTTGTTCCCGTGTTCAAGGACATGGGCTTGGATGGCGCCCGCGCTGCCAGCGTCATTGCCGCCTTGGCCGCCAACCTTGACAAGGTCAGTGCGGCACAAGCTACCGCCAACGAGCACATTCGCCTTGGCACTTCGATGACCCGTGAGTACAATATTATGAACAGCAGCATGCAGGCCAAACTTGAAAAGGCCCGCAAGGAGTTCAAGGATATCTGTATCGAGCTTGGGCAGAAGCTTAACCCAGTGATGTTGAAATCCACCAAGGCGACAACCTATCTGATAAAGGTGCTTGCGACGTATGGAAAGGAAATCAAGGCAGCCATCATTTCCGTGGTTGCATTTACGGCAGTGGTGAAAGCTCATGCCATCGCTCAAGCTGCTGTGAATGCTGCTACAAAGATAGGCGTGACGCTGAAAGCGACATACAAGACTGTTGTTCTGGCCTTGCGTGTGGCCTATCTGAAATTGACTGGACAGATGGAAGCGGCTGCGGTTGCTCAGGCAGAATTGAACGCTGCAATGAGCACCAATGTATTTGGTCTCATTGCTACTGCCATCGCTGCCGTGACTGTGGCCATCGTCCATTATACCAAGAAAACGAAAGAGGCAACCGAGGCAACAAAGAAAATGCAAGAGATTCAGGACCGAATCAATACGGAATATGCCGAAAGTGCGAGCAAAGTTCAAGTGTTGACGGACATCGTGCATAACAATAATCTTGCTATTGACCAGCGTCGTGATGCCCTTAAAAAGCTTCAAGAAATCGTTCCAGCCTATCACGCAGACCTTACAAGAGAGGGGGAACTTATCAATGACAACACTGAAGCACTCGCCATCTACTTGAAGAATCTCGAAAAAGTGACTCGTGCTAAGATTCTCGAAGATGAATACACCCAAGCAACGGCAAGAGTCTTGAAAGCGGAACAAGACAAGCGCGATGCAGAAGCAAGAAGGCTTCAGGCGTTGGAGAATGCCCATGGCAACACCACGGAAATGACCTTTTCCACGATGCAATCTTCTGCCGGTGCATTTTCGGTTTCAGAAATCACTCCTTATGGCCAAGCCGTAAGGGATGTGACCGCTGCAACAAACGAACTGACCGAAGCCCAACAAATCCAAGGTCAAATTCTCCAACGCATTCAACAAGAAAATGGAGATGCCTTTGCCACCCGAAAAGGAGAACTGACGGCTGAAGAAATCGAAATACAAGCCCTCAATCAAGAATACCAGCAATTGTTCCGTGAAATCCGCGAAGAAAACCGAGACAACCCAGACAGAGGTCTGGAACGAATTGCTGAATTGCAAGAAGAACAGATTAAGAAAATAGCCGAAATCCGTAGGAAATACAAGAAAGTCTTGACGGAAGACGAAGACCCCGGTGGCGGTGGTAATGGTAGTGGCCTAAGTGGAACCGATGCCAAGAAAGCCTTTGATGAAGAAATCAAGCTGCTGGAACAATTCCAGAGAGAGGAAGAGATTGTCCTGAAGCGTAGTCTGATGAATCGTGAGATAACTCAAGCGGAATACAATGCCCGCATGAATCTCCTCACGATGAAATCCTTACAGGAGCGTATCAATATCGCCAAGAAATACGGTCAGGACTATACGAAATACGCTTCCCAATTGCTCGATGAGCAAATCAAGCTCATTGGCGATAGCATGGAGGATATACAGGAAACAATGTCTTACATGCCCACAACTCCAAAACCTGGCGAAATCGTTGACCCGCAAGCCAATGAGGAGTTTTGGGAGGAAATTTATAGAAAGCGCGATGACATTGTTGCCCAGCTTCAAGACAAATCGCTAAAGAAAGAGTATGATCTTGAAATGAGGTGGATTGAGAAGCTTCATGAAAAGGAGCTTCTTTCGGAAAAGCAGTTCCAAAGGGCGAAATTAGAGACCAAGATAAAGTACCTTCAGGAGTATTCACAGCAGTACAACACCATTCAGGAACAAGCCTCCAACTTCGTCAATGCCCTGAAGGAGTACGAGACGCAGAAGGCCGAAGCCGAGTACCAGGCACAACTTACCGCTGCTGGTGACAATGCCGAGCAACGCGAAGCCGTCGAAGCGGCATACGAGCAAAAGAAACTCGACATACAAAAAAAGTATGCCGACACGGAAATGGTAATCAATATTGCCAAGACCGTGGCGGCTGGTGCCTTGGCCGCAATTCAGGCCTTCGCTCAGTTGGGTCCCATTGGCGGTGCCGTTGCAGCTGCTTTGATTGCCGTCACCACTGCTTTGGAAGTGGCCACCATCGTCCAGCAGCGCAATGCTATTAAAAATGCCAGTGTCAGCAGTAGCGGTTCCTCTTCAACCCCGAAAACCGGGGAAAGAGTCATGACCGGCTATAGCGAAGGTGGAGAAACCCCTTGGGCACCTTCGGACGATACGCCTGTGGGTATCGTCCACGCTAACGAATATGTGGTACCAGCCTGGTTGAAAAGGCAAGAACCTGTTTTAATCGCAAACCTCGAACGCTACCGCAAGGCAGGCAGTCGTGGTAGAAAAGGCTCGGCAAGTAACGGCTTTGCCACTGGAGGCGACACTGGAATGTCGGTCACGAATGGCAGAAGGGCAAAGAGGCACGGCGACGATTTTCGCGCTTATGTGAAAGCAACCGTGATGGATCTCTTTGAGACGGGTGCCATCCGTGTGGTGCTCGTGAGAAAAGACCTGTCTGAACTTGACGACCAAACAGAAAAATTTAAAAATCTCGGTTCACGATGAAACTTGTTACACAAAACGGCCAACTAGACCTGCCCCGCGATTTCTCTATGACCATGGAGCGTACCAATCCGCTCATTTCAAGCGAAGGTGATTCCAGCATTCCGGCAACATTGCCTTCGTCTCCTGAAAACCTTGCTGCTTTGGGACATCGTGAACGCATAGATAGGGCAGAAAAGTATGTCAACAAGGTAGAAGCCATGCTTGAAATTGGACCCATCAGAAAACATGGTCAATTAGCGATGGACACCATTCACCGTCGTAACGGCATTGATGCCTCGTTCTATATCGACAACAGTGACCTTTATATCAACTCGAAAAATAAGACCCTGAAAGAAATCTTTGCCGACTATAAAGAAGTGTTCGGCACCGTTAGCGATGCGATGGAGGTGATGCAGAAGGTGTATGAAACCGCTGAGGGCGAATTCGATTATAAAATATTCCCCGTGGCAGTTTCTCCTTACGAAGATAATGGTGAGAAGGTTTACCAATACAACAACCATGTTGTGAGTGGTAGTCTGGTTTATGAAGCATCTATTCATGAGGGCGACTCCATTAACACTGTTCCACCTGGTTATGGTATTGCACCGTTCCTGCGACTTTCAAGGCTTATGGAATTGATGTTTGGTATTCTCGGCTACGAGGTGAAAGAAAACTGTCTGGCCGAATGGCCATACCACAGGCTTGTTATCGTCCACAATTGTTCGGACTGCCTTTGCAACCCGAACGTCACCTTATATTATAGGGACTTGGTGCCAAGCTGCACTTTGAGCGAATTTCTCGAATGGCTCAATAACAAGTTCCACGTGCAGCCTGTTGTGGACTCCGACAACAAACATGTGAAAATCGTTGCGATGGAAACCATGTTGTCCATTGGTGCCGACATGGACATTACACCCATCTTGGAAGGTGATTTTACCGTGCAACTCAATCCAAGCAAGCGCGTTGTGATGACCCCTACTAACTCTATAGAGGGCACCGAACCCGCTGCCGCAACTTTTGATAAACTGATTGAAAAATACGACGATTTCGCCTATGTCAACGAAACCGAGTATTATAGTATGGACTCTGCCAGCCCTGCCGTTAATGCGGCATTGGTGTTGCGTCGTACCACTGGCCAGTTCTATGCTGTCGATTACGATTCCAACCTGCAGCATTATGTAACGCGATTGCTTGGAACCAACCATTTTGTTTACGACCGCAACAATAGCGATGAGACGGAAGATCTGAGTCAGTCGGACAGCATCCCTCTTATGCTTTGCGGCTTGGTGAAGCCAAGGCAGACTTTGGATGTGGTGCCTTTCATCGGCGACCGTCAGCACGCCCATACTTCCTATAAAAACTCGACAGCCGATGACAAACAGGATATTATCGTAGTTCAAGCAGCTACAGACGAACACTTGTTTTATACAACCACGGGCACGACACAGCCGGTTGTTCCGTATGCCGAGCCTGAGAATGATAAATACTACCTTGAACTTGGTTTCGGCACCACACCTTACGACCTCTATGAGGCATGTTGGAGCAAGTATAACAATATCTTGCTCAATCATCCTACCAATCTTGACGGCAAGGTGCGCTACAATATTGGTCAAATCCTTGGAATGGATATGACCAGGCTGAAGTTCTGCCAAGGGCAGATACTTGTTCCTGTCAGCATTTCGTCTTCGATTGGACCGAAACCGTCACTTACAGATGCAAAGTTCTTGATGGCAAAAACTTTCATTGACGGTGTTACAGACAGCCCCATATTGCCAGGTGCTATGTCAGAGTATATCTGGGAAATCACAGACAACATCCTGTCAGTGGTGCAGGATCTTTGGACGCAAATGGGAGGTGGCCCCAACTTTGGCGATATCGATATCCCAGACCTTAACTTTGGCGTCGCCTCACACTGGTTGGAATACGGCAGCTATTCTGTCCAATATATTGGCGAGAACCTGCAACCAGGCGTTCCGGAATATCTTGGAGAGGTGAAGACACTGACACGACAGGCCAACATCACCATCTATTATGAGGAAATCATCGAGTGGCAGCCTGAATATACGCCACCGATTCAAACTTTCGAAGGTAGTCAACAGTTCAACAATGTGACAGTTGTCTTTACCTTCACTGCCATCAATCCTTGATTTTGTCACTCTATCCAATGAATATAGGAATAATATTGCAGATATGAATATCAGCGAATTTTCACAGAAGCCCACCAGTGGAGCCACCTATGCCAAAAACGAGGTACCTGCGTTCGTCATCACGACAAACAGAACCTTGCTTGCAGTTCTTAGCATCGGGGCAGAGGTAATCTTCAAAGGCGTATACGCTCCCGACTTCAACGGTCAAATCTCCATCGATTTCAGAGGATTGTACGACAATTATCTGAATACCTTGATACCGACCACGGGAAGCGATGAAATCACCCATACAGAATATCGTCGACAATTCACAGCCACTTTCGAAGTTATTGTTGGCGAAGATACACCAGGCGACAACAATTCGATATCATGGTATGTGGCCAATGCCAAACTAAAATCCGATTTGTCGTTTTCCGTATGGAGTGAAACCAACTTTTTGACCAATCAGCCCATTGAGAAGACCACCAACTATGAAGCCCCCGAGTGGCTGACATGGTGGGACAAGGGCACCGATATAGACCTTGTTGCCCGGTTCTACAAGAAAAACGGCACGTCGTTGGATGTCACAGTAAGGGCAGCCACTAATGCAGGTGTCTTCAGTGTCAATGTGCGCTATAGCCGTCTCATCCGCTTGGCCAATGTGTTGCCGAGCTCTTTGCTTGGCTATTATGACCTTATCCTTATCAACGCAAAGGATGAAGAAGTTGTTCGCCAACGCTACATCTACGAGGAACGCTCAGGCCGGGAAAAATACTTCCTCTTTGTCAATGCTCTTGGTGGCATTGACACACTGATTTGCAAAGGTGAGAATGTGCTGGAGCCAGAAATTACACACAATGTCGGTCGGTTTGGGCGTCAATACCGTGCATTGGACGATACCGATGACATGCGTAAGTGGACACAGCACATCGGCCAGGTGCCCAACCGCCAACGCAATTGGATCTACGAATTGCTGACCGCCAAGCAAGGTGCCGAGAAATACGACCCCGAGACGATGAAATACTTGGAAATCGTGGTCGACAGCTCAGAACTCTCCATGAGCGACTTCGGCCAGTTGGCAGGCTCGCCGTTCAGCTATATCCTGAACGAGACAGAAAACGTGGTGGCCGATACAGAGCGCCCAGACAGAAGCCTTCATCAGTCGGTTGCTGAGTCGGCTGAGGAATTAAATGATCTCAGCAACTCGCAAACCGTAATCTTTGAAGACGATGGCCAAGGCGGTTTCGAGACGGAGGAATTGGAAATCTCCGCCACGAAACTTTACGTCACGGATCCGCGCACTAATGTCGCGGCAAGCGCATCGCCTGTATATTATTTCTTCGATGGCAGTGCATCAGCATCGGGTAGCTTCACGCCCGGTGTTGATGACAATCCTTTCATCATCACCAAGACGGCATCTGCCAGCATTCGCTTCACGACTCAGAACGATAAAATAGAATCGTTGGTCATCAACTATTATCCCATAACCATTCAATCCGTATAAGCCATGGCGAAAATTATTAGAGCAGTTGATTGGTACGTTCACTTGGCAATGATAGTCTCTATCGGGCTTGGTATCGCGGCCTTCTGTATCCCGCCTTATGCCGTGATTGACAGGAGCATCTTGGCGTTCATAGCCGAGATAACGGGTGCGGCTGCGTTGCTTACATTCCTAGTGAAATTGCCCGAATATATTGAGAAAGGAGCTACGGCGAAATTTCAACGTGGCAATACCTCAATTGAGGTGGGCGGCAAGAAAAAACGCGGGCGCGACATGGACCCCGACGAAACAATCCAAGATGATTTCGAACAAGAAGAACAATAATCATGCTCACATTAGACTATCTCCGTAACAGATTGAATGGCCAGATTGCAGCCGTTCATAAGGTTAAAGACCAAATCATCGAGGCCGCTGGCGGCTACGATGGCATTGTCGCCCTCATCCAAACCAAAAACATATCGCCAATGGTTATCCTCGAAAACAGCGAGATTGGCGAATTTTCATTCCAGCCTGGCGGCTTCCTCAAATCTTCGCAATCCATCTGGGTGATGCAGATGGTGGCCAAGGACGGCGACCGGCAGAAGGTACAACAGGAGTGCTTCAAAATGATGAAGCGCATCCTTTCCATCCTCTCAGTTCATGATGAAGACGACGAGTATTTGAAAAACTGGGAATGGGATAGAATTCCTTGGGCGGTGCGTAATGCAGGTGCCAACTTCACAGGTTACGAGTTCACACTGTATTTCTCGGAAGACACCGATTTGGAATATCATGGATAAGGAAAGCATAGTTGACCTGAAGCAATGGGCCGACATCACCATCCAGCGATGGGAGATGCGGATTGCCAAGCTGAAGTTCCTGCCTACTCACAGCGGCGACCTCATCAACTCGTTCCGCGCCCATGTGGAAAAGGACGCGAACGGCGATGTGGCCAAGATTTCGTTCGTTTTTTTATACTATGGATATTATGTGGATGCTGGAGCGGGACCAGGTTATAGAACCCCTAAAAAGTGGTTCAATAAAATCTACTGGCGCGAGTTCCAGCAGTTGGGCCGCCTGATGGCCGCCCAATATGGCCAAGAATGGATTGACGATGTAATGAAATCCATCGAGACCATCAATCTCAGAAGTGTATGACGGCACAATTCCGGCGAATATCCTCGGCACGGGACTTGACGACATACTTTTGCGTCATCTCTAAACTATGGTGGTCGGCCAGCTCTTGGACCATCTTCGCGGGCACACCGGCTTCGAGCATTTCGGTGATGCCCGTGTCTTTTAGGCTGTAGAACTGATAGCAGTCAGGCAAGCCAAGAGCCTTACGCATGTTAGACCATGTACGCCCAGTGTCGCGGGTAGTAAGTAGTTTCTTGCCTGGTCGATAGCCTTCCGAAAACAGGTATTGATCCGTAAAGGCACTCTTTATGTAATCGGCCATCAATTGGGCAATTTCCATTGGCATGGAGATTTGTCGCTCACAATGGTTTTTTGCCACCTCTGCCGGAATGATGATCAGATTGTTCTTCATACTGATGTAAGACACCTTTAGCATGAGTAATTCTTTCGGTCGAATGAGGCAATGATAGGTAAGTAGGCAGATCAAGCGGAAGCCTTCCATCTTCTCATGCACGAGATAATCCATTATCTTCTTGCGAACTTCTGGCGGAATAACCGTCCGCTTCTTTTCATCGACACGGCGCAGCTTAATGGAGGCGAAGGGATTCTCCTTGGCCAGTCCTTTGTCGATGCAGAAATTGAAGAATTGTCCCATGAATCGGATGTAGTTGTTGTAGGTCTTAGAGGAAACATCGCGGTTTTCGACATGAAGCATATACTGCTGTGCCTGTTGTCGCCCGAACTCGTAGATAGGACGCGAGGCCATATTATATAAGGTGTAGAAATCGGCGAACGATTTCATCATGCTATCATAGCTGCGAAGGCTATCGGGGCGCACACCTGAATATGACTTTTTATAAAGTTTCGCGGCTTCAGTAAGGGTAACTATTTTGGAGAATCCGGACTTTTCTATGAGTGGGTTCCATCCCTCATAGAGTTGCTGATTGATTTGCTGGACCCGAAGGCGTCCGAGCTTCATGCGTTCCCGTTTGTCATGGATGTGGTTTAGTTTCATGCGCTGGCGTTCAAGTTTGCCAGTGTCGGGGTTTTTGACATAGAAGATGATAAGGGTGTCGGATGGAGTGTCATGGATTTCGGCAGGGCGAAAATCGACGAAAATTTTGGATGACATTTTTTTTATTCCTTTCCATTTTTTCTCGCGAAAATTCGGAAAGGAAGCAATAACAGTGACCCGATTTTGACACGGCAAGTTTTTGAAACCTTTGCAAATTGCTGATTTTCAAAAACTTGCCGAAATTTTGCGGAGAGAAAGGGAATTGATACATCCCTTTCTCTTTTTTGTATATTATTGATACCCACCGAGTTGGCGAGTGTGTTTTTGTTGTTTTTTATGCTATTTTGACACGATTTTGACACGGGGCGTAAGGCGCAAATTGTTGATACTATTCACTGTAGAACTTCCCACCTTTTATTATTACCCAACTTTTTTCTCTAGTTCTGAAGCCTCGTATTGTGCAAGGCGCTTTTCAAGATTTCTAACATCTTGCTCCAATCTGGCATTATAGTTTTCAAGCATGGTGATATACTTGTTTTTGTCAACATCACCATTTTCGCCAATCATTTTTCCATCTAACATATTCCCTGCACCAGTTAGAAGCCATTCGATATTGAGTTGAGGATAACTCAATTTTATGGCATTCAGTTTCTCAAAACCGATGCTTTTGGATATGTTATTGATGTAACCTTGGCCAGCATCGATTGTGTCTTCAAATGCTTTTTGAGTGATTCCGATTGTCTTGATGAATTGCAGAAGCCTTTGTTTTACAATATTTTCCATTATGATAGTTGTTTAAATCATTTCTAAATTATCGTCCGAATTGAAAAATTCTCAATTATTATGCTTTGGTATTGAGAAATTCTCTATTTTTGCAACGGAAACACAGACGAAAATACAAATAAAAATCACGCGACAATGAAAAAAGTGAAACTTAGAGAATTTTGGGAGCTTCAGCCGGTGGAGGTCAGGAACAAAATTCTATTGGAATTGACTTCCAAATGCAAGAACTCAATCCAAACTGTCAGGGCTTGGATGCTTGAATATCGTAAGCCAACAGGCCTGTACTATGATGCTCTCAATGACTACCTCAAAGAAAACTTCAAGGTAGAGATTGACGAGGAAGGAGGTGCATCATGAATAAGCCCTACTTCCAGAAATGGTGTATCGCGAATGTTTCGATGACCTTTCCCAAGTTGAAGGGATGCGTAGAAACCGAGAACAGAAAGAGATTCATCATGCCAGGGCAAAGGTTCAAGCCGCTGAATAACAATCTGAAATTCAAATTTTTGGGCTATCACGAGCCTTTGTTTGAAATCACCGAAGAATCATAACAGATTATTCACCAACTCAAAATCAACAACAACATGATTACAACCAAAGAAATTATCATCTGCAAGGAACTCATCGACATAGTTGATGACATCTTGCATGAAAGAGTAACAATCTCTTACGAAAACAAATGGGCATTCCCTGAAAACGAATACCTCATTGATGTGTTTGAAGATATTGTGAATGCGCACAACGACATGCTGACTGTCTATTGTTCGCTCTATTCCAACGAGAACGAGGCCCTGTCTGCTGACATCCGTAAGCAACTCAAAGCCTTCGTTGCCATGCTGACAGAGGAAAAGAGTCATGGCACGAAACTCATATCCATTGCTACACGCGACATTCTTCCGAATGACATCAAGCAACCGCTTGACCTCAATACGGCTCAATTCGGTTTTCACCGCACCTCGCCGTGGAAGTTTGTTGAGAACTACGAACTCAACATCAATGGCCAATCTCGCTGCAATACTGCTACAGAAGAATCACCCATCTATACAGCCGAAGGCCATCGTGCAGACAAGCCGATGAGAGTAATCTATATGCCTTGCAACCAGAAGCTCAAATACTTTTATGTAGAAATGGAAGGAGGCCAACAATGATTTGCAAGTACCAAGTGACAGTCACCCGAACCGACATCTTCAATGTGGAAATTGACGATGAGGTATTCAATGAGGAATGGGCGAAGGAATTTAGCAGCTATATGTGGGATATTGATCCTGAAAACTCGGCAAGGGAAGCTGCCCGTAATATAGCCATTGAGACAGCCAGGCAAGGTAAAGAAACTTTCATTGAAGGTTTCGGTATCATCCCTCTCAAAGACAGTTTATATACAAAACGGTTAAAGGAAATAGGAGAACGAATGGCCGAAGGCGTGATTATAGAGTCCATAAGCGAGGATGATGTTGAAGCGGAAGTTGAATATATCGGGAAAGGAGGCGACCAATGAACCGCGAAATCAAATTCAGAGGTAAGAGTTATTTTGATGGACGCTGGATTTTCGGCGACCTCTTCCACACCATTGGCACCACCGGCGACGGCCTTGCCATCCAATACTACGACGAAGAGGACGGCTGGATGACTGAAGACATCAAGGATAGAACCGTCGGCCAGTTCACAGGCATGTATTACGAAGGCAAGGAAATCTATGAAGGCGACATCATCCATTGTGCCATTGGCCACTCGCCTAATATCTATGAGATTACAGGCGTGGTGGAATACCGTATCTGCGCCTTTGTTCTGCATTATAAGCGTTACAACCAAGATGCCTATATTTGGCTTGATGCCCTCATTGGTGCAGATGTCATCGGCAACATCCACGACAACCCAAAGCTGCTGGAAGGAGGCCAACAATGAAAGGCGTGTGCAAAGTATGCGGCTGCACGATGAAAAACCCGTGCTTCAGCCATAGATACGGCTTCTGCTGGTGGCCAACATTTGAGGAGGATATTTGCTCACATTGCGAAAACCCCGAAATCAAGGATGATCCAAACACCATCCATTGCGTCCACGGCTTGGAGTTTCCCGTTCTTTCGGTACATCAGCCATACGCGCTGATGCTTGTGGAAGGAAAGAAGCCCTTCGAGTATCGCAGTTGGAAACTCCCAAAGCGATATGTCGGACAAAGAATCTTCATACAAGCCACCAAAATGATGGATGATTTCGACCCTCAATTTGCCGAAAAAGAGGCTTTCACTGAATGCATGTATAGGGCTTACGACAATGAACTTCACAGCATGATTCTCGGCTCCGTCGTGTTCGGTGAAAGTGAGGAGTCCATAGAATGTACGGTTTATGGTATGAAGAAACTGCTTTACAAGTGGCCCGTTCTCGACCCTATCAAATTGGATGACCCTTTGAAGTTCATCCTTGGCAAACAAGGCATTTGGAAAATTAGGTTCTGATTTCAAAATGCGTGACCAATGGACGAACACAGAGAATTGATTGGCTGTGATAGGTTGCACTTCATTTGGGTGCCTTGTGGTACCACCTGCTATATGCTTAAATGCGATAAAACAAGTTGCACCAATTACGCCATCTGCCCTTACAACACCAAAATGAATATGCCAAGTAACAATGAAAGGAGAAACAAACAATGAAACTCAACCTCGACAAAGCTGCCACCTACACCGGCACCACCATCGACGGCGTGAACTACCGCTACGGCTGGTACGAAAGCGGCCGCGCCTTCATTGCCAAAGAGGACGAGCTGATGACCTACAAAGAAGCCTACAAGACCTTCGTGCCAAAAAACTGCTTCAATATGTATGACTATTTCTTTGATGGCCTCAGCAAATACAAAAAGACCATCGACGGCATCGTCCGCTACCTCATCGACAAATACAACAGCTGAAAGCCATGACCAAGCAGCAGAAATACAGCATCGTGATGGACATGCAAAACCGCTACAGCGTGGTATTGCGCGGTACCAGCATTGCAGTCTACCGAAGCGAGAACCACGGCCAAGCCGGTCTTGAAGATTGCCAAGACTGGCTGGCCAAACAACCTGAAGACTGACATGGACAACACCCTATTCGACATCGAGGAATACACCGACCCCGCCATTGTCCGCATCATGCAGGGCAACACATGTAGAATCTGTGCCCATCGGATTCCCGTCCACCAAGGCCAAGACCAACATGTCCGTGTGTGGGTGTGCGATGCCAGGCCCTCGGGCAGAACCAAGTCGGGATTGCTTCGCGTCCGTGTGGATCAGCCCGCTTGCATCTTGTTCACGAACAAAAACAACGCGCAATGAATCCAAACAACTACATAATCAAAATCAACCTGTATGGTGAGGGCGATACAGAATGCCATGTGGAAAAGGTGGTTTACTATCGTTACGACTTCCCCACAATGATGATATATCGCTGGCGGTGGTACTTTGAATACATTGCCGCCTTGGTCAAAGTGCATTATCCTCACCGAAAAGTTGAATTGATGATCCATCAAAATAGCGAAGGCTATCTTGCTGGTCAGGACTACATAGAAAAGAAGACAAAGAGCCTTTTGACTTCTCTTCGCTCACAACTGACCAGGCTGGAAAACGGTGTCGTTCAAGACGACCTTTTCGGCACGGTGTCCGAGAAAAACGAGGCGAAAAAAGAGAGAATCCGCAAAGAAATCGCAGACCTTGAAAGCGGCGTCTTTACGAGGTGGGTCCCTGGCACTTACAAAAACATAATCAAAGAAGTATTAAACAACTCAAAATCAATAAGACAATGAACATTTTCAATGAAATCAAGAAAAGAGTTCCTGATTTGGAACTTGCAAAACTGAACTACTCCTACATTATGAGTAGAGGAGAGGCACAAGAAAAAGTAGAGAACTTGGAAAAACAACTCGGAGGATTGACTGTCTATTACGAACTGACAGGTAAAAAGCTGACATTGTACCATTCTCCTGCATTGGCTGTGGAATGGGGTGGAAATATTGTCGGCAAGAAAGTCCGTCTCTCAGGCACCAAGATGGTTGGAGAGGTGACGAGTGAGGAACCTTATTTCATCAGTGGCTCCAGATGTGTCCGCTGTCAGTTCGGCAAAGATAATGATGCTTATGACATTACAGTGCTTGAACCAATTGCCCAACCAGAAGAGAAGGGAGGCGAGTAATGAGCGGGTTAAAAATGGCAAAAGCCGATCCTGAAGAGTTCGAAAGGACTATGGGCTTCGTAAGAGTAATGGAATCTCTTTTCGAAAGTCGCTCATTCTTCAGCAATGAAGAAGATTGGCGCGAATGGGACGATGATGACGAAGACAAAAAGATGCTCCTTGAAATCGAAAAGGAAGTGAAAGAAGAAGACGGCACAGATTGGAATGGAGATGCCGACAACCGGCTAATCCTCTACGAGTTCATCAAACGCAAATGGAGACAAGCCAACTTCTCAGGCTCGTTCGGCAGGATCATCATGGATGCCGAAGTGCTGATTGATAACGCCTGCGACCCCGACCTTGATTATCTGGAGTTCAAGCCGGAGATAAAGGCCGCCATGGAAGAATACGAGAAGAACCATAAAACAGAAGGAGGTGCCCAATGAAAATCATCGTATTCAAAGACCTGCAAAACAATTGCATCCTTAGTGTTTCTTCGATGGAATACTATCATGGGAAAAAGGTAAAGAAAACGGAAGCCGAAATCGAAAAGGCCATCACGGAGTTCAATGTGGTCCATCCCAATGAGGAATACAAAACAATAGATTGTTCCGATGAAGTGTATGAGGCGATTCTATTCATACTTGGAGAGGGTCAATACAAAAAGGCTCATACACTTGAAGATGTTTTTCTTCAGCTGACAAATCTCAGAGACAGTGTCGACGGAATGAAATCAAATCTGGAAAGTATGCAATTTGATTTAGTCGAAACAATGAACAATGTCGACTCGCAAATCGAAAAGCTAAACAAACAGAAGGAAGGAGGTGAGGAATGACCCAGCAAGAAAGAATACTGAAGCTCGCCCAGAAGAAAATTACCTACATCGGAAATAGGGGCCGCCAATGGGGAAAGTCTTTCAAGATAGGCTTTGAAGGAGCCATCAAATTTACCCTCGACAACCTTTGGATTTCGGTTGGTGAAGACTTGCCGAAGTTTGCAACTAAGGTTGCCAATGCACAAATGTCAAATCCAGTTCTAATTCAATGTGCCAACGGTGCTATAACCAGAGCGCGATACATTGAAGTAAGTGGAGAAGTCCCAATTGTAGGCTGGGAATGTATAGATGCAGGTTTTGGCGTTGGGAGCGATAAAGTCACCCACTGGATGCCGATTCCAGAATTGCCGGAAGGAGGTGAGAAATGAAATATAGGATAACCACAACATTCCCTGTCTATTTCAACGGTGGCTGCCTGCCAAGCACAGGGTATGTTCTTCAAGTATTGCAGGAAGGTATCTTCCGCGACAAATGGGTGGATGTCAAAACTTTTGCAAAAAAGGAAAATGCGGAAAAAATATTGAAAATGCTTCAATGAATCTAAAACGAAAGGAAGTGCGCAATGAGAACGATTAAATACAGGGCCAAAGTCAAGATGCCAAAGCGGCCTTATTTTAGAGAAAAGGAAGTCCCTGAAGGGCAATGGGTGTATGGTGAGCCTCACACAATCGACTGCACAACTCCACACATCCACACGGTAGATGTCGGCAAGCAGCCTATTGATAAGGAGACCATCTGCCAGTTCACCAGCCTATATGACCGTAATAGGAAAGAGATTTACGAGGGCGACATCTTGAAGTTCTGGGATGATGATACTGGATTGATTGAAGTCCGCTTCGCCCGTGGAGTATTCGCTTTTCTATGGCAAGGCAATCTCGATGACGAAATGCCGATAAACGCTCCAACACATGAATGGGCCACTGTCGTAGGCAACATCCACGACAACCCCAAAATGCTGAAAGGAGATGAATGATGCCACAAACCCATTTCATACAACTGACTGAAGACACTATGTGCGCCCATGACAAGCATGAGATGACCAACTATCCACGCCCATGGTTCAAGGCAAAGCCAACACTACACACTGGAACCGTGCTGGAGGTGAAAGAGGTTTGGACTAACTTCTATGGCTCGTATTACAGATGCGAAACCACAGATGGCACTTATGATATTCCCATTGAGAACGCGAAGGATATTACGGTTGATTTTCAAATGAAATTGGCTGAAACCCTTCCTGGTGTTCAGTTGAAAGCTGCCGTCGATGATTTGAAAAGAGAGCTTGACAATGCGTATGGAGCACCCATGAGGAAAATCCTCGTCAAAGCAGTAGATAAGGGTTGGAACGGTTTACTGAAAATCCTCATGCCAATTTGTGTTCTAATCAGACAAATAAAGAAAGGAGGTAAGAAATGTTAGGTCTTGGAATAATAATAGGCATTTGGATAGGTGCCGCCATAGGATGTGTAATGGGTGGACATGTTGCCTATATGGATGGAATCATGGACGAGAGAAGAAAATGGTATGTCCATGCAGAGCGCCATTTCTATAAAGAAGAAGATTTCAAGGAAGGAGAAGAAGACGATGATTAGACTCCTCTACATAGACCTCTTCTGTGGTGCAGGTGGCACCAGCACCGGCGTGGAAGCTGCCCGTATCGGCGGCGAGAAATGCGCAAAGGTGATTGCCTGTGTCAATCACGATGCACACGCCATCGCCAGCCATGCCGCCAATCATCCTGATGCGCTGCACTTCACCGAAGACATCCGCACATTGGATATTGCTCCATTGGCCGCACACCTGGCCAAGTGCCGCCAGCAATATCCGGGCGCGAAGGTGGTGCTGTGGGCTTCGTTGGAGTGTACCAACTTCAGCAAGGCCAAGGGAGGCTTGCCGCGTGATGCCGACAGTCGCACCCTTGCCGAACACCTCTTTAGATATATCGAAGCACTCAATCCCGATTATATCCAGATTGAGAATGTCGAAGAGTTTATGTCGTGGGGCGACATGGACGAGAAAGGCCATCCCATCAGCCGCGACCGTGGCCGCAGCTTCATGGCGTGGGTTAACCATGTGCGTAGTTATGGCTACCACTTTGACTACCGCATCCTCAATGCCGCCGACTATGGTGCTTACACCAGTCGCAAACGGTTTTTCGCCATCTTTGCGAAGAATGGGCAGCCGATAGAGTTTCCTGTACCGACACACGCAAGGGGCCCATTGGCATTTGCTTCACTTTATACTGGAGGTCTTTTCCCCGATGAATATATGCCATGGAAGCCTGTGCGCGAAGTGCTCGACCTCGAAGACGAAGGTGAGAGCATCTTCAACCGCCGCAAGCCATTGTGTGAAAAGACCCTCGAACGCATCTATGCCGGCTTGGTCAAGTTCGTTGCCGGAGGCAAGGAAGCATTTTTGGTGAAGTACAATTCCGTAAACCAGAAGACCAAAAAATATGTGGCTCCTGGCATTGACGACCCTTGCCCGACCGTGGCCGTACAGAACCGCCTCGGACTGGCCAAGGTGCAGTTCCTCTCGAAGCACTTCAGCGGCGACCCCGATAGTAAGAACATCGGCATCGACCAACCCGCTGGAGCCGTTACCTGCAAGGATCATCACTCGTTCATTACCGCCTATTACAGCAACGGCGACAACTGCACTTCAATTGACAGACCGTCGCCGACCATTCCAGCACAGGACAGAGTCGCGCTTGTAACCACGCAGTTCTACCAAAACGAGTATGGTGCAGGTGGCCAACTCTCCAGCCTTGACCAACCCAATCCCGCCATGATGACTATTCCTAAGCAGAAATTGGTGTCGGTCAAGCAATACCTGATGAATCCCCAATTCCAAAGTGCCGGTGGCAGCATCGACCAACCTTGTTTCACCCTGATTGCAAGGATGGATAAAATGCCGCCTTACCTGGTCACGACCAAAGAAGGCATCGGCATAGCCATCTTCGAGGATGACTCGCCGATGACCGTAAAGATTAAGGAGTTCATGGCCTTATACAACATCACCGACATTCGTATGCGGATGCTGAAGGTCATAGAACTGAAACGCATCATGGGTTTCCCGTCAGATTATATCCTCATCGGGACCCAAAGCGAACAAAAGAAGTACATCGGCAACGCCGTGGAGGTGAACATGGCCAAGGCGTTAGTTGAGACATTGGCAAAATGTATTAGAGCATGATCAGTACCACATACAATATGGACTGCATGGCTTACATGGCCAATTGTGATGACAACGCTTTCGACATTGCCATTGTTGACCCGCCGTATGGCATCAATGCGCCCAATATGAATATGGGCAGTTGGGGCAAATACGAGAGTACCGCAGCCAGGCTGAAGCGGAAACGCTTCGATAAGGGCGGCGGGCATTATGCCAACAGTGCCTTTGTCACTATGAATACTGATTGGGACTTGAACCCACCTTCAAAGGCTTATTTTGAAGAATTGTTCCGAGTCAGCAAGAATCAAATCATCTTTGGCGGCAACTACTTCGGACTGCCACCCACAAGATGTTTTGTCTGCTGGGACAAACTTCAAGCCTTGGAGAACTTCTCGCAGGTGGAGTATGCTTGGACTTCCTTCGACTATCCGTCAAAGATAGTCCGCATCGGTTCCACAGGTGGAAGGAACGATGTAGAAAGAATCCATCCGACCCAAAAGCCGGTGAAACTCTATTTGTGGCTGATGCAGAAATTCTGCAAGCCTGGCGACTCCATTCTTGACACTCACCTTGGTTCCGGCTCCAGCCGTATTGCAGCCTATCAATTCGGCTTCGATTTCGTCGGTACCGAGATTGACAAAGAGTATTACGAATCACAAGAAAAGCGGTTTCAAGCCTTCAAAACAGATTTTGACTTTGACCAAAAACTGTTTGTGGCTCAGGAACTGCAATGTAACCAGTTAAACCTAAATGAGCAATGGGAAAAGTAACACCACCACCGGTTGTAAGAATCGATACCAGCGAAGCGGCTTGCACCTCTGAAGAACTAATGGAGGCATTGAGAGAGCTTGGTAATGCTTTCAAAGGAATCGTAGGAAGCCCCAAAACGATTGCATTAAGGAAGAAGCCTCGCTTGTGTTCCCAATGCGGTGCCCCGCTCGTTGGCGACAAATGCGAGTATTGTAAAACCGAATATAACTAACTGGCAATGAGAATCGGACTGATAGACGCTGATATTATGTGGAGAAATCGAGCCAACGGCAGAAGATACGGCAACCAAAAAGCCGACATCTTTCCTAACCTGGCTTTGATGAAACTGTCTGCATGGCATAAGCAGAGAGGCAACGAAGTTGAATGGTACAATCCATTCAATGGCCGTTACCATGCTGTATTTATCTCCAAGGTTTTCAGCGATACGCCCGAAAGCAATGAGTGTATCAATGCCATCCGTGTGATTCGTGGCGGTTCAGGGTATTGTATTCATAATGAGTGTGGCAAGGAAATGTGGATAGAGCCATGTTTCGAAGGATACATGAGTTCTCTCCCTCCGGTTGTCGAACACATCTATCCCGATTACAGCATCTATCCGACCGTCAAGGATACAGCCTTCGGCTTCCTGACTCGCGGCTGTCCGCGCCAGTGTGGGTTCTGCCATGTGGCCAGCAAGGAAGGCACCAAGTCGATTAAGGTGGCTGACCTTAACGAATGGTGGCACGGTCAAAAGCGCATCGTCCTGATGGACCCGAACATCCTTGCTTGCAAGGATTGGGAAGATCTTCTCGGCCAGCTTGCCGACAGCAAGGCCAAGGTTGACATCAACCAAGGCATTGATGCTCGGTTGATGACAGAGGAAAAGGCAAAGGCATTGGCCAAGGTGAAGTTGTCGACCATTCATTTTGCATGGGACGACTACAGACAGAAAAAAGCCATCCTGAAAGGGTTGGAAACCTTTGCCAGCAACTACCCCAAAAAACTCGAAAAGGGTCATCAGGCGCAGGTCTTTGTCCTCGTAAACTATGACACGACCTTCCAACAAGACCTTGAACGGATTTACACCTTACGCGATATGCACTTTGAACCCTATGTGATGGTGTACGATAAACAACACGCCGCGCCCATGTACAAAAGCCTTCAAAGATGGGTGAACATGAGAGCCATCTTCCACAAGGTGGCCACCTTTGAAGAATACGACAGAATTAAAGCCAAAGAATAGTAAAACCAACCAACTATGAATGAAGTATATATCCCCAAAGCAATCTTGATAGATAAAGAGAGCGGAAAGCAGTTTGAAGTCAACATGCAATCCGCCTTCAAGCCTTGGCCAACGGAGCAAACCGAAGAGGAACCCGCACTGCGGACGGTGTACAACAAAACCTTCACCGTTAAAATATCGAAGAAAGACAGTATTGCTTTCAAGAAGTTGCTCAGACGACACAAAAAGATACCCCGCAAGTTGAAGAAAGCCTGGCAGCATATTCATTACATGAATGATCTGGTGATGATTGAACATAGAGACGAACGACCATTCAGATATGAATTTGTTGGCTATCAAGGCTTCATCCAAAACAATGGATATCCACGCACCAAATGGATAAAGAAAGCCATTAGGATGGGCAACAAGATTGTAAATGAAGCCGCAATGAGAATTATTGAAGCAGAAGATACTGAAGAATCAGAAATTAAACATAAAGGAGAATAGCCCATGCCTACATTTGACCACATTCACCAACTCACCAACGACCTCTTGGCAAAAAGGCTCGAAGAATACGCCCGCCGTCATGTGGACGAAGAAAAGGAAGTCTATCTTGAAGCTGCACGGAGGCTGAAAGAGGATCAAGGCATTGTCTTCAACAAGGAAAGCCCTTACAAGCATATACGATGTCCCGAATGTGGGCAAGTGTTCAAGGAATTCTTTTTTGAAGGAGAGTGCATTACGGAATGCCCTTCCTGTGGAGCAAGAATATCTATAGAGAAAATCAACAATCAATTAGAAGTATTCGTAACACCTAAATCGTGACACCCGAAGAGACTGTGCAATTTTACGAAAACCAGCAAGCCTACCGCCGACGCCGCGAAGAGTTCAACGAGGAAGTCGCCCGATGGTTTGCAGAGAAATACCAACCCAAAGTACCTGTAACGAAATGATTGACACAAACAAACTATATGATGCCACTAATGGAGGTGCCGACCTCTTCAAGTATTACTTCCCAGATTTCGATCCTGGCAAGTCATCCAACCTCGTGAAGGTGCGCGACGACGATGACCATCCCTCGGCCAGCATCTTCTTCAAGGGCGGGAAATGGTTCATCAAAGACCACGGCGGCGGCGACAACAAAGCCCGCAACATGATCAACTTCGTCATGGAACGCGAAGGCATCGAGTTCAAGGATGCCATCGACTTCATTTGCCGTGCTTGCCATATCGCCGTGGACGAGGAAAAGAAGCAATCCACCGACGGTGCCAAACTGACCAAGGTGGAACCCACCAAGGAGCGCCGTATCATTCGCCGTCAGTCCGGCAAGTTCACCGACGCGGAACTGGCCGTTCTCGGTCCGCGCGACCGCAACGGCAAGCCCTACATCACCCAAGAGACTTGCGACCAGCTTAATCTCATTCCCTTGGACGGCTACATCAACCCCTGCATTGATAAGAACGGCAAGGAACTGGATTACAGCTGGAAAGTGGAGGCCACGGAGAGTTACCCCATCATGTACTACGACTATGGTGATTGGGGTAAGATATACCAGCCCTTCGGCAAGGTGCGCTTCATGTACTACGGCGAGAAACCCGAACACTTCATCTTCGGATGCAAGCTGTTTCTCGAAGCCTGGGCAAATGCGCAAAACGGCGTCTATCCCCATTCCTACGAGCCATCGAAGCGCAAAAAGAAGAAAGACGAGGAAGAAGACCTGGAGGAAGAAAAGGACGAACGCTGGGAAGCCCTCACAATATGCAGTGGCGGCAGCGATGCCCTCAATGTGTATCGCGCCGGGCATATTGTGTGTTGGCCAAACAGCGAGTCGGAGCCATTGTCGACTTCCGTCATACAGAAGTTGAAGAAACTGGCTCGAAACATCTATGTGCTCTACGACGCCGATGCAACCGGCATACGCAACGCCAACCAACTTGCCTTGGCCAATCTCGACATCCAAGTGATCTCGTTGCCCGCCGACTTGGGAGAATGGCCCACCGGCAAGCGCGACGAGGAAGGCAAGCCCAAGATGTGCAAGGACATCAAGGACTTCTGCATGTATTACAAGAAAGGCCACATCGACCCCTATAAGGAATTCAGATACAAGTTGGTGAAGTTGGCCAAGTCGATGAAGTTCTGGCTGATGACCGAGGACGAGGACGGCAAACGCAAGTATGAAATCAGCAACGCACACTTGTATCGTTTCCTGTCGGCAAGTGGTTTCCATAAGATGCCCACCAATTCAGCCGACACATGGGAATTTGTCTATGAGCACGACCGAGTTGTCGAGGTCATCCCGGAGAAGGCCATCGTGGCCCGCGTGAGGGAGTATCTTATCAACTACATCAGCGAGAACCCCGAACATTATAGCGTGATGCTGGAAAACACCATACACCGCTCCAAGCAAATCAACGCCGAATCGCTGAAGAACCTGGACACCATACAACCTAACTTCGATGCCTACACCGCCGATAGCGAGTATTATTTCTTCCGCAACATGGTGGTGATGGTGACGGCTGAAGGTATTAAGAAGGTGATGCCTGATAAGTGCCCCTACTATGTGCTGAAGCATAAGGTAATCCAACACGACCTGCAACTGACGAAGGACTTATACCGCGCCAACTTCACCGCTGACTGGCTATGGGGCCAGGAGCTGTTGGCGAAGAACACCCCCGACACCCCCCAACATTTACCTACGGTAATGGAGCTTGACAAACTGACAAAGGAAAATAAAGTTGTGGAGGCCGAGCTGCTGACCGACTTCGACTATGTCCGTTTCGTCTGGAACACTGGTATAAAGATGTGGCGTGAGATGGAAGAGGCGCAGCGCAACGGTACCGAACTGACACCCGCCGAAAATCGCGCCATCCAAAAGAACTTCATCAACAAAGTGACCACGCTTGGCTACATGCTTCGCAAGTACAAGAGCCGTGGTCTGCCCAAGGCAGTCTATTGCATGGAGACATCGGTACTGGAGGAGGAGGAAGGCTCACACAACGGCGGTACCGGAAAGTCTCTCTACCTGTCGTCACTCAACCTGCTACGCAAGGCCGAGTTCCTTAATGGTCAGTCGATGAAGGATAACAAGTGGGACTTCGTTTTCCAGCGCATCAACTTCGACACGGATATCGTGAACATCGACGACCTCAATTCCAGCATCGATATGAACCGATTCCTTCCTGATATCACCGGTGATCTTCAGGTGAACCCGAAGAATAAGGATGAGTTCGTCATACCCTACGACCGTTCGCCAAAATTCGCCTTCACTTCCAACCATGCCATCAAGCGCTTCGATGGTAGCCTTCGCCGACGCATCCAGTTCGTCAGCTTCAGCGACTACTACCATAGTCCCAATCCCGACATCAACCTGCAAGGTCGGTCGCCCAACACGGAGTTTGGCCGTGACCTGCTGAAAGACTACAACGAAGCCGACATGAATTTGTTCTACAACTTCATGCTCCAAAATGTGCGGACTTACATGCGCCTTGGCCTGGTGGAACCCGACATGCCCGACATTGAGCTGCGCCAGAAGCGCGCCGCCATCGGTGAGGTGTTTGGTGACTGGGCCGATGGATGGCTTGAAACCAAGTGCAATGCCGACATCGACCGCAACGAAGCCTTCGCCAACCTGACCGACTACTGCAACCGCTTGAAGATTCGCAATGCAGTGAAGTTGAACCTCTTCACAAAGAAGGTGAAGATATGGTGTGAGATTCGCGGCTACATCTACAATCCTGATTGGTGGATGAACACGCTTTCACCTTCCGACCAGAAGCGTAAGCTGAAGCGCGTGACTGATGATATCACCAAGGAGAAGCACGAGTATTTCTACATCCAAGCAAAGGAGGCCATGACCGACTACGGCAGCAACGAGGAACCGTTCTGACCTCTTTTTTTTGAGCCGACAAAAAACTACAAACTTGCAACTTGATAATTAATGACATTTTTGACATTCTGACATTTGAAAAAGAAAAGGAAATGAAAATCAAAGTTTTATATAATAAAATTCGTTGTCAAAATTTTGTCAAAAACGAAAAAACGGCAAAATTGCCTGACATCGAATTTGACAAAAATGACATCGTTGAAAACCAAATAGTTGCGTTTTCGTTGTCAAAACCCATTTTTGGCCGATTTCATCTTTTGACACCGATAACAAGCTGTAACACAGCGTTGTCAATTCCAATGTCATTTTGTCAAAGAAAAACCAACCCTAACACTTCAAGGAGATATTAATATGAAAGGATTGTATGTAACCGCCAAAGTTGGCAAGCGAAACAAGAGATACATCGAAGGCTCCTACCAGTCGGACACCATACCGCTGGAGAGAGGTTCCAACCTTCTCAATCTCATCATGCCCTATCTGGAACTGACAAACGAGGATCCTAAGGAAGTGGACGATGAGACCATCAAGATAGAACTGCCCTTGGGCAACAAAAAAGTGTACAACTCTGCCGGTCAAACAGTGTATGTTTGCAACACGCTTTGGAGGAACCGCCTCAGTGAGGATGGCCAGTTTCAGGTGAAACGCTTCTTTGAAAACGAGTTCAAGAAGACCTTCAGAACCTATATGGATTGCTATGTTGAACAACAAAAGGCGAATAACGGAGAAGACTGCAAGTGCAAGATCAAGGAGGGCATTGCTGCCTTCCTTATCCAGTATCACATCGACTTCACGAAACAGGATATCGCCACCTTGGCCCGCGACTGGTACCGCCACCGCGACAAGGTGGACGAAAACAAACGGTCACCGTGTGTTTGCTAATATTTACGCTATTTTCGTGTCGCAGTTTTCCGAAGTCAAAAAGAAAAAATTTCGCTATTTTCATGTCGTAACTTTTAACCTAAAAACCCACCGAGAAAATGAATAAGGTAGCACTGAAGGCCATCGGCTTTGTCGAACAAAACGAAGAAAATGATCAATGGGTGATGCTAGAGCAACAGGCAGAAAGAAGCCTTTCCCAAGATGTCTATATTGACGGCATCCAACGCTTTCGCAGCATCGACCAAGACAATTCCTCGATGACCGAGGATCTTGTAATCGATGAGAGCGGCAACAAATACCGCCAGCAAGTCCTGTTCACCGTTCGCCAAGAGTATGACCGCAAGTTGGCCAAGAAATACGAGCGCCGTCCACTGGTATTGCATGTATGGACCGTGGACGGGCAACATTATAAGATAGGTACAAAATCCTATCCGGCTTACCTCATTCCATCTAAAACCAACAGCAAGAAAACAGTTGAGACCGCCATGACGGTCGAATATGAAACCCTGACGGCTATCATGTAAGCCAATAAATTTCTCCATAATATTAATGTTTTTGAAGGTGAAGTGCCTGCCTTTTCGAGGGCGGGCACTTCTTTTTTGGTCACCACACCCAAAAAGGCGGCAAATAATTTTGCTACGAACCAAAGACCAAAATTTTTCCCATGTTCAAACTTTCTTTCTTCAACGACATATTTCGTGAGCCGTGGATGATCGAACCGCAGACTGCCGCTGCCCAAAAGCATCTTCTTCAAGGTATGCTGATGGGATTGGAGTTTGAGGATGGGGATGATGATGACGAACTGCCTGATTCAGTCAAGCATGAAAACGCCAACATTATTCCTCGTGGCAAGAAAGTCCATCTGGAATACCTACAAGGCACGATGTTCCGTGATGGAACTATTTGCGGTATTCCTGGCACTCGTGTTATTGCTGCTAATCTCCTTGAAGCTGATGGACAAAAAGACATCATTGGCCACATCCTCATTATCGATAGTGGAGGTGGTGCCGCCAACAGTGTACCCGATTTGGCTGAAGCAATCCAAGCCTGTACGAAACCAGTAGTTGCCTATGTGGACGGCTACATGTGCTCGGCGGCTATGTATGTCGGCAGCTATTGCCGCCATATCATTGCTCACCGCGAGGAAGACCAAATCGGCTGCATAGGAACAATGATCCAACTTGAAGACTGGCCCAAGCAAGTCAAAGACAATAACGGAGTCGTACATGTCCGCGTGTATGCCGATGGTGCAGACGAGAAGAATGGTGAATATGAAGCTGCCCTTGAAGGCAATTTCGAACTCATCAAGGAGCGTGTGCTGAATCCCCACAATGAACGCTTCAAGGCCGACATTCGCACGAATCGCCCTGCCGTCAAGGAAGAACAACTTAGAGGTCGTACCTACAATGCCAAAGAGGTTGTGGGTACGCTTATCGACAGTGTCGGCGACTTTGAAGCCGCCGTGCAAAAGGTAATCGAATTATCAACCCTCAATATTAAACCAATGGAAGGACTTAAAAACATCCAATCGCTTGCCACCTGCCACGACCTCCAGAGTGTCGATGACTGCGTGACACTGAACAAAGAGCAAATGGAAGAAATTGATGCCGCCATCGGAGTAGGTCTTACCGAGAAGGCCTTGAATGAGACCAATAAGAAGACCATCACCGAACAGGCACAGACCATCCAAGACCTCACTGCCGAGCGTGACGAACTGAAGCCCAAGGCCGACCAACTGACCGCCAAGGAAACCGAAATCGCCTCGCTGACCCAAGAGCGCGACCAACTGAAACAGGAGGCCGCTCAAAAGGATGCCCGTATCGCCGAGCTGGAAGATGCTCTCGATGCCATTCCTAACGACGAAGCCGCTATGGAGGCTATGCACAACGGCAACCCTGCAAAGGGTGACAACTGGCATGAACCCTCTGACGAGGAAGCCATGCAAAGCGCCATCAAGGCTGTACACGGAGAGAACTAATCGAAACAAACCAAAAAATCTACCAAAATGTCTGAAACTGTCAACACCCCCAGCATTGCTACTGCATTGATCCATTCTAACCACAGGTTCAGAAAGGAACTCATGCTGATTACGGTGGCTTCCATCATGGAATGCACCAAGCACATGCGCGTTATCAACGGACTGAAAGGTAAGGAAACCGAGGCTACCATTGTGCCTCAGGCGCATTTCCGTCCCTATAAATCCGTGAAGGTCGTAGGCAACACTGCCAGCCTTACCGCCCGTACTCTCGAGACCTTCCCCTTGGAAATCCTCGAAGAGTTTGACCCAGAGAACCTCTACACGACCGTGTTTGGCGTTCCTTTCGATGCCGAAAAAGTGGACCTCGAAATCGTCCGCAAGCTGTTGCAAGAAGAAATGAAGAATGCCAGCCGTGGTCTGTGCGATCTTCTGTGCCGTGGTGTCCGTAATGCCGATGGCACAGGTCGTTTGGATGGCTTCAACGGCCTCGACACAATCATTGCCAACGAAATCACTGCTGGCAATATCGCCTTCGCTAACGGCAACTTTGCCAACATCGGTGAACTGACCGAGTACAACATCGTTGACACTTGGTACAACATGTTCACGATGATTGATGAAGCCTTGCTTGGCGATTCGAGCAAGAAGCTGAAGCTCATTTGCTCCATCAAGGACTACCAGGTGTACAAGAAGGGCTACGCCATCAAGTACGGTACTGGCATCTTTGCTGGTATGCCCGAGCAGAAGTACCTCGACGGTACCAACGATAAGGTGGAAATCGTTCCGTTGCCTGGCATGGAAGGTTCCGCTCATGTCTTCATCACGACCCAAGAGAACATGAAGGTCGGCTTCGATGTGCTTTCGCGCCACACCGTCTTCGAGGTTCGCAAGCCCGACAACCCGAATGTGGTCCAAATGCACGCGAAAATCTACATGGGCGTAGATTTCGCCAATGTGGATAAAGAGTTCCTCTTCGTTGGTGCCCGCACCATCAAGAGCAGCACCGTCTATATGACCAGCGACACGGCCAAGGTCGCGTTTGCTGACACCACCCTGAGCCAGACCAAGACCGCCAAGGTTAAGCTCTTCGGCTTCAACCTGACCGAGGCTACCAGCCTGACCCTTGAAGGCACCAACGCCAGCGAGTTCAGCCTGAGCGATGGCACCAACACCATCAGCAGCGTGAGCGCCTCTGATGCCAACGGCTCGACCGGCTACGAGGTGACCATCACCTTCGCACCTCTGACCACCGCCGGCGCCCGCACCGCCGCCCTGCGTATCACCAACGCCACCGACAATGTGAGCATCGTTATCCCGATTACTGGTAAAGGTGTTTCCGGCTAAACGATAGGAGATTGAGCAATGAAAAGAGAAATCAAATTGAGAAATCTCCGCTTCCTTACTGACCTGTCGGATATCGGTTTCCCCATCGGTTCCGTGAACCCTTCCGGTATCAAGGATACGGTGTATGCTATTCCGAAGCAGTTTATCACGAAGTGGCCTACCATCGTAGATGATTTTGAAACGGCTGTGTCCATTAAGAAATACACTACACTGGAGGGTAACTTCCAACTGAAAGCTGGTAAAACTTGGATTCGTATCTACACCACGCAAGGCAAGGGTAAGATCAGCTTCGAAACGCAAGGCGAGACGGACTGCAAGATGGTTGTCAACAAGGCAACTTTGTCTTACCCGAAGATTACGGATGAGGCCCGCGCATTGGCCAAGTTCGCCATCAACGGTGATCTGGTTTACTGCGTGAAGCATGACGGTAAGTATTACATTATCGGCAACGAAGACTATCGTGCTGAATCCACTCCGACCGGTGATTCCGGCGATGCTCCTGGCAGCAGCAAGGGTATGCCGTTTGAAATCTCAAGCCCTGATGTTACTCCATTGCCTCGCTATGAGGGAACGCTTGTTTTGAGTGACGGCACGCTGGATTGCTCCGATGGTTCGTTCACGCCCGGTGATTCTGCCAACCTGACCGTTACCTATGACGGCAACGGCAACACGGGCGGCACCGTTCCCACCGACTCCAACAGCCCCTACAGCAGTGGGGACACTGTGACCGTAATTGGCAACACAGGCTCGTTGGAGAAGACGGGTAAGACCTTCTCCGGATGGAACACGAAGGCCGACGGCTCTGGTACCACCTATACCGCAGCCCAAACCTTCACCATCAGCGCGAACACAACGCTCTACGCCAAATGGACTGACTAAATCTTTCCCTTATGAATGCAGAGCATTTTCGATCAATGGACGGCTATACCTTCGATGAGGGTATAGCCTTCCTTGTTTTGGTGAAAGCACCAATGGGAGTGGTTAAATACCTGAAAACCACACGTAATCGTAGCAATCTCCATAGCGAGATACATAAACAACTTCGGATGCCTCGTGTATTGCGTATGCTGAAGGAAAAAGGCTGCTTTTATGGTGGAAATGAGGTTGTTACTTCGTCAGTTGTAGCCGACGAAACACAAACTTATCACAGTGGCGATACAGGTAATACAACCACTAAAGCTGTTGATGAATTTGGTATCGGTCTTATTAACCGCGCTTTGGAAAAAAACTACGGTGAGAAAGAAAATAGAGGAAATTCCTCTCAGATTTCTCCTGTTCAAAATCCACCGGAGAATGTACCCGAAACAGCAAAAACGGGTACAGATTCCCCTGATAGTGTACCAGAAAACGGCAAATCGGGTACAGATGAGTCCGATGACGAAACCGACCCTACCGAAATAGTCCTAACCAAGGAGGATGTTCGTACCCATGAGAACACCCGCCTTGAAGACATGCCCAACGACCTATGCCGCACACTTTGGCAGAAACGCCAAGATGTGTGGCGTGAGTTGCAGCAAGCCCACCTCAAAATGCGCTCCGTGCCGGAAGGCGAGGAACACAACGAGGAAAGGGCTTATTGGAGGGCTGAAGTGCTGCGTCTCGATGCCGAAAACGACAGCTACTGGAAACAGATTGATGCTGAAATTGAGCGATTTAACGAGGAACAGGAAAGGGCAGATAAAAGGGCGGATAAAGAGGATTCGACTGACTTCAATGTTTCGACCTACCGCGCTTATATCTGCAAGGCCATTCGCAAAAAGGAGCTCACGCCCGAACAATTTGCAGAAGTTCAACACCGTGTAGATGCGTTGCTGGCTGTCAATGAGGAAATGGAGCCGGAAACCATCGAGAAACTGAAATCCATAGGAATCACTGTTGGATGAACCGCTGACCATACCAGGTGTGCGCGTCAGCCGTGTCAATTCAATGCAGATCCTGCGGCAAATCGTGCAGATGACGGGTTCAGAAAGTGAACTCGTCATCTTTTCCTATTCAGTGACTGACGGCTGGCTACGGCAACTGCTGAAGCTACGGCAAGAATATCAGGTGCAGCACATCACCTTGGTACTCGATAGAGAGGTGATGATACGCCACCGAGAGAAACTGATGCAGATCCAGCGTGTGGCCGATGCCTGTTACCTCACCGACAGCCACGCCAAAGTGTACCTAAGCCGTGGCAATGAAAGAACAATCGCGCTGATAACCTCAGCCAATGCCACAAACAATTACAGAAACGAATGCTATTATGCCACAGACAGACCAGGAGAAATCGAACAAATCACCAGAGACATCCGAAGAATTCTTGAAGCTTCTAACCGAATCGCCCCTTGAAGTTCAAGTAGAGGAACTGGCCGCACTGCCTATGACCATCACCGAGATTGCGATGTTCACCGGTCAGGATGCCGACGAATTGCGGGCCATCATCAACACCCAGCCAATGCATTCCCTCGCCAAAGCCTACAACCGTGGCAAGATAAGAACCACGATAAAGACGCGCTTCGACAATCTCCACTATGCCCTTCATGGGAGCCCAGAGGCTATGCGCGATGTGAAAGAATATCTGTCTGACCAAATCATTGACGAAAATGCGTGACGAAAACCTTGACCTGATTGTGCACAACATGTTTCTGCCTGTTGAATCCCGAAAGGATTTGACGGAGAGCCAAGAGAAACTTTTGGAGGAAGTGACTGACTGCTATCACCTGCAGCTTCAAAAGCCGATGATCAGCAAAACGAAGTTGCGCGATTATCTAAGAGGAAAGTATGGCATTTCGTATGTCCAAGCGTACAAAATCATTCAATATGCTGCTGTTGCCCTTGGTGACATCAGACCTACACACAAAAATTGGGTGAGGCAACGCATTGAGTATATCAGCGAACAAGCATACGAAGCTATCGAGGCAAAGAACTACAAACGCTTCGAGGCCCTAAACAAACTGGCGGCCACCCTTGCCAAAGCCTTCAACACCAACCTTGACGAAGGCGAATTGATCAATGCCCAGAAGTATTTGGACAGCGAGCCGATAACTCTCACCATTGATCCGTCTGCACTGAACATCAAGGTGTCCGAAGCAAAGAGAAAGGAGATAGAAAAGATGCTTCGCAAATATGAGATTGAAGAGGCTGAAATCATTCCACCAGAGGAGGATAAAGAATGAATAAACGATATCTCCATCCCGGTCAACTTCGCTACATGCTTTGCAGTGCCAACAGCTCAGTAAATATCTGTGCGCGTCGATACGGAAAAGCCACAATGATTGCAATAAGGGTAAGGGAAAACGTGAAAGAAATGCCTGGCAGCCTTGGTGCATTTGTGGCCAGCAGCTTTCGTCAGGCTCACTCACGCACCTTGCCTTCATTGCTAATGGCGCTCGACACCACCTTTGGATGGAAAAGGGATGTACATTATGTAATTGGCCATCGCCCTGACCCGAGGCTGGGTTTTCGAGACCCTATCTTCCTGCCCAGCGACCTGAAGGATGTCATCTGGTTCGCCAACGGAACACTGATGATAATCATCAGCCAGGAGGTGGTGTTGTCGGCCAACTCCCTCACGCTAAACTGGATTGTCTGCGATGAAGCAAAAGGTTTGGACTATGATAAGCTATCCAACGAGATTTTCCCCGCAATGGGTGGCAGTTCCATCTATTTCAACGACCCTGCCAAATACCCTCATCTGTGGGGCTCGCACTTCTTCACCGATATGCCTTGCAACAAAGAAGGTCTTTGGCTAATCAACAAATATGAAAAGAAATGTGACCCGGAATTATACAAAACCATCATAGGCATGGAACTACGCCGCCGAAGACTGATGACGGAGCCACAAAACACCTACACAAAACAGCAAATCATCTACCTTACCCGTGCAGCCAATTTGCTTCGCTCAAAAGCACTCTACTATCAAGAACGCTCCATCTTCGACAACATTGATATAGTCGGTACCGATTATGTGAAGCGATGCGAACGCGACATGCCCGCCTTGGCGTTTCGCACATCCATTCTCTGCAAGCGTATCGATAAGGTGGAAGGTATGTTCTACGAGAGCTTCGACAAAAAACTGCACACTTATCACGCAACGGATAATAGCCGCCTTAATGACTACAAAGAGCAGAAGTACGACTGCCTCCTGGACCAAGACATCGAGCGCAACAAACCCATAGCCGTCAGCTTCGATTATGGAGCCTTGATTAACTGGCTCGTTGCTGCACAGGTGCAAGGTGGCAAGCACAAGACCTTGAAGAGTTTCTTCACAAAGCATCGCCAGCGTCTTCGTGAAGTGATCCAACTCTTCTGTGAGTATTACGAAGCCCATCCATGCAAGACGGTGTTTTACTACTACGACTCCACAGCCATGGCCACCGGTTATGTTGAGGTCGGTCATGCTGCCTACGATATTGTTCACGATGAATTTCGCAAGCATGGTTGGAGGGTAATAGATAAGTACTTAAGTAATCCCATGGGCCACGATAAAAAATACAAGATGATCAACGATGGTTTTGAAGGACGAAAAGACTTGGTGCCAGTGCTTAACGCCGACAACAACGAGGAATTGATTCAAGCCATGATGCTGACCGAAATAATAATTGGCTCCAAGGGCATACGAAAGGATAAATCAGGAGAGAAGACCATCGAGAGAGACACCAATCTTCCCTTGGAACTCCGTACCGATGGAACTGACGCTTGGGATACCAATTACATTGGTTGCCTCACCAAACCCTATGATGACGACTTCATCTATGGATGATGCTTTTTGCTTTTGCTTTGCGGCTTTCAGCCAGCCTTCGGCAGCCGCCGCAAAGATAGTCAGGGGGCATCGCGGCTCGTTCCCTCTGCCCACAAACCTCTTCTTCCCACCCAAATAGGAGCGGCCAAGGCCGCATCTTATTAACTCCCGAGCCGCGATGCCCCCATGACCAAAAGCAAAAAGCAAAGACCATTGCGAACGCCTATCTGTCCGGCTGCAATGGTCTAACCTACCGGCTGCAATAATGCAGTGCTTTAGGCACTGCCCGCCACGAAATTGCCTAACAGTCCGGCGCGTGGCGGAACCTACCGGCTGCTACACCTCTATTAATATAAATCCCACAAGGCACTCCCACACGGCGATTTACTTTTTACGGCAAAGCCGCTGATCTTTCTTTGCGGCAAGGCCGCTTCACTTTTTTTTTCACACGGCGGCAAAGCCGCCAGGCCAACCCCTTCCGTCGGCAATTTAAGCTACAGCTTCGCTGGATTTCTACTTAGTCAGTCACAAAGTGACTGACTAAGTAAATGCGGACAGTCTTAATTTTCCGGTAAATGACACAATAAGCAGGTTTGACCAGGTTTAATTTGACGGTTATTTGACTAAACACTCTCAAATTGAGAGTAAATCAATATAATTGGCTGATAATCAGGTATGGTTTTATTTGACTGATATGTGACTTAATTTGCCAGTTTTATTTGCGTAGGAAATCCAAGGCGAGCGTAAAAGGCTGAATTTCAATAAGTCTTTTTCTTCACGAATATGGCAGAATGATAGAAAGAATGATAGAATAAAATGATATGATAAGAATGATTGCGTCTCTCGCCTAAACTCGACCGCGCCATCCGCTCAGACATATTCGACTTGCAAGCGGCTGCGTCTCATACTCGCTTCTACCGCATGACGCACGCTCCAAGCACTGCAACCGTCTGGGTCCACACCGACTAAAGCACGGTGATGGACGCACACGGTTGCAGACCTTTCCGCTCTCAAAGCCCGTCAGCCTGTCCACAGAGTCGTTCCGACACAGTGGCCAGTCTGCCGCCGGTGTCGGGGACATGTCGGATTGTTACGCCGCCTATATTCCGCAGGCTCCATGTAGCCGTCGCCTCAACCGCCAAGACCCCGCCACCGTACGGCCGAAGCGGAAGAAATCCCCGACAGGGAGTCATCCTGACACCCTGCCGGGGATTTCTATTTCCCACCGCACGGCGACATCCCTCCGCTCCAGAACCGTTCCATCCCCACCGCACACGCAGTTGAAGTTCCCAAATGAAAGAGTCCTTTTTAACGGGCGTTGCTATGGCAATCGTCTGTGCCAGACCATTGCTTTCATGGCAATGCCCTAAAGGACACATTCAAGGGAATTTCGACTGCTCCAACCGCACATGGGCGTTTCCTCCACTACGGTCTCCCGCCAAGGCTCACGCTATTTGTTCACGCCTAATCGGCGGTTGTTAACGCTCCGCGAGGTTTTTCATAGGAGTTCACGGTTTCAGCACTTTCAATCGGTATTCCCTCCACGAAATCATTCCGTACCACTTTTCGCTGCAAAGATAGTTTCGGCGGTCTCTGCAAGTCAAGGCACAAGTCGAGCGGCTCCATGAAAAATCTCCACACCTGCGGGTAGTATTTTTCGAGCCGTCCTTGACTTGCCACCGCCTACTCTCTTTCAGCAGCAAAAGTTATACGGTGATTCCTGGGGGAATGAATTAAAAAAAATGCTGAAAGTGAACGAATTAAATATAAAAAAGTTACCGGCTCAAGCCCAAAAGAATAATGCGATGGAAAACACGATGAACACACACGAAAACGCCCTTTTGATGGTGGCGACTCAGGTCGAGGACTTCGACGACCTTTTGAAAGTACAGGCAGAAACAGGCCTCGAAATGGCAGAACTCGAAACAATGTACTACTCAATCATTTAAGACGATGGAAACGAGATATTTTGCAACTGGCAACTACCGCAAAGATGGCCGCTGTGAGACCGCCCACGCGATGAAAGAGGGCGCAAATTGGGCAATCTATAGAGCCGCCGCCGAGATGGTGCAGTACATCCCGACTAATGCCGTACTCGTTCCCATGCCTTCACACACGGGAAAGGCCACCTATACTTTAGAACTTTGCAAACGGATTGCACGAGAGACCGCCGCCGAAGTTTGCGACTATCTGAAAGGCACACCACGCGAAACCCTCTACAACCTAAAGAAGCAAGGCCGCCACATTTTGCCCGCAAAATTAGGCTTTTATCTTTCGCAGCCGTTGCCCAAAAATAAGCGCGTCATCATTATTGACAATGTTGTGGCCACGGGAACGACCGCAGCCGCCGCAGTCCGCGCAATTGGTGGCGGTGTGGTTTTCGCCTATGCAGCCGCGACCAATAGCCAAACAAGAAAAGACCTTATTAGACTTTATCCCAATATTAACTAATTAAAAGGCCGACACGCCGCCGCAGTTGCGTGCCCAATGTTATGTATTTACAACAACTTAACACCATCGAGAACGCCCAAACTTTTGATTTTGAGGCTGAAAAAAACATCGAATTGAACCTTGAAACGCTGAAGCGCACACACAAGGAAAACGACATTTACGGCAAACCGCTCAAAGGCTTTTATCATTATGAAGCGATTGAACGGATAGCGGAAGCCGCTGAAAATCGTGGCCTTATGCCAGTAGTTTCCGACCTATGGGCAGCCCAAAACGGCAGCAAGTCCCAGCCTGGTGTCGTATTGTTGCCACAAATTGAGGCCGTGACCATGCCCCACGCAGTAGAAGCACACATTTTGCGCCGTGTGTTCTGTACGCTTAACCTCATGAAATTTGATGATGGCGAGAAATGCACAAATATTGCCTTCACCTATCACCAAGACGGCGTACAAATCGCCATTGGTCAGCGCGTCACCATTTGCCGCAATCAGACCATTTTAGGAGCGGAACACACCGCAATAAGCAAGGGCAACGACCAAGGCAGTATTAATGACCTTTTCGCGACCGTGGAAAGATGGCTTGATAATGCCGCCACCATCACCGACACCGACCGCCAACGGATTGAGAGACTAAAGGCGCAACGCCTCGACCGACCGACCGCGTTAATGTATTTAGGTCTTCTTAACTGTATGAGGGTAGCCGCCGACAGTCGTACAAAGGCAATCCGCGACCGCGTGAAAGTCGCCCCCCTCAATCAATCGCAGTTGTCAATATTTGCCGAACATTTGACGGAGCGCTTAATGTTGTCGGACAGCCTTACGGCTTGGGAGTTCCTCAACCTTGCGACCGAGGTACACAAGCCAACGACCGCCGACATGCCGCGAATAATCCCGACCAATGCCGCCCTTTTTGATATGATGGCAGCGGTTGAGACGGAGACGCAACCCCTATTGAATTGCTGACCGACCAAGAGAGTGACGGCGACCCAATCGCCGCCGTCACTCTTTGCCCAAGGCGACCCACCGCAACGGCGACCCCGCCACGCATATAACGCAAACCGATGAGGCAATTGCCCCCGTTTCGGGAGGGCGGCGCGGGGTCTGACGACGCAAAACGCGCCGATTTTGCAAAAATCGGCGCGTTAGGTGATTGAGGGATAGTGATTTGAATACTTTCAATTGTAAACTCGAATAATACGAAAAAAATCGCCGCCTGCGGCGTCGCGACGGACTTGCAGACGGCGATTTTTTTGTCACTTAGGCTGGTTTTGGAGTGGATATTTTTGCACCAAACCAAAAACCATTTCCATGATTCACGAAAGCAAAATCTTTGAACTCGTGCAAACGCATCCAACGTTTTCGCTGAAGTATGTGGGCAAAAGCGGCGAACTGGTGATAGTGGACGAATGCCGCTGTACCTCGTTCCACAGCTCTGGCAAAACGATGAACATACTGATTCTGGCCTCTGGGCTTGTGCGCAAGGTGAACCGTAAGACCATAACTAACTTCAACGGACAGGAGGTATTTATATGAAGAAAGAGCAAAATACTGAAAATGAGGTTTTATGGGTTGGCGACCGCACCGCACTTTACAACGAGTGTCTCGTTGTTTTCAATAATGATTCGTTGACCTTGTTCGATGAACAGGACTTGGAACCGCTTCCGGTGCAGGGTTACAGTGTCGCTCCTTGGGGCGTAGATAACGACCTCCCTCAACAGGTGATGGCCAAGATTGACGCCGCCGAAATTGTAGGAACAAATGCCAACTTCAACTGGAATGTTACTTACGGCCAGGGGCCGAAGCTCGTTGAAGTGGTGCGCGACCCTGACACCAACCGCGTGAAATCCTTCAAGGAGGTTATTGAAGGCGATGCTTACAACTGGTATATGCGCAACAATATCCCGCTGCTGCTGATGGAGATCATGACCGACCTCAGCTATTTCGGCAATGCCTTCCCCGTGCTGATTGCAGGAGAAAAGCAGCAGGTAGGTGGCCGTAAAGGCATTAAAAGCATTGTCCACCGTGAAGCGATGTTTAGCCGGTGGGGATTGGATAACAAAAGACTCATTAAGAGCCATTTGTATTCTGCAAAATGGGATGAGAACCCCAAGAAAGAAGAAATTCAGGAATCGTACTGCATTGACGAATTTAACGCTGAGGAAGACATTAGTAGAAAGCTGCTGGCGGGTCGTGTCACTCGTATGTGCTTCCCCATTTACATCCCAAGTCCGGGAAGGCCTTATTACTCGTACCCGACTTGGTGGAGCATCTTCCGCAGTGGATGGTACGACCAACTGACCAGCATTCCGAGCCTCAAAAAGGCCATATTGAAACACAATTTGGGCGTGAGGCACATCATCTACATTGCCGATGAATACTTCGAAGAAAAAGAGGAACTGCTGAAGATTGGCAAGGATGACCACAAGTCGCGCAAGGAGTTGTACGAAGAAGTTGTGAAGCAACTTTGCGAACAAGTGACAGGAGAGGAGAATGCCGGAAAGGCCGTTGTGTCGAAGATGAAGATGATGCCGAGCAATAGCGGCGGTGCGAGCTTTGAAAAGATGATGACGGTTGACACCATCAAGAATGACATATCGGGTGGCGAGTACTTAACCGATTACGAAACGGGAGCCAACATCATCTCCTACGCTATGGGCGTTCACCCTTCGTTAATCGGTGCCGTTCCTGGCAAGAACTCCAACAGCCTTTCGGGAAGCAATATCCGCGAAATCTTTATCATGAAACAGAGCCTCAGCAAGCCAACGGCATACCTGGCCCTGCAATGGTGGCCCATCGTGCGCAAGATTAACGGCTGGAACAGCAATCTTGAAATTGTGATCCAAGACAGCCTGTTTACCACGCTTGATAACTCAAAGTCTGGAGAAATCAAAACCGCAAACAATATCACACAATGATACTCAGCAACATAACCCAAGCACAACAGTTTCTTCCGTCACTGAACTTGACGCTTGAAAACAACCGCTTCAACGATTTCTTTCGCCGTGCACAAGAATGGCTTGTGAGCCACATTATCGGCGATGACATTGAAGGTATATTGGAGATTGACATAAGTGTAGGTGTGCAAGATAATCATGCCGACCTGCGCATTATGTGCCAGCGCGTTATCGCTGAAATAGGCTTGCTTGCTGCCATTCCAGAAATGGATATGCAATTGACAGAAGCAGGTTTCGCCGTTCAAGACAACGACGATATGAGCCCTGCATCTGCCCAAAGGGTTGACCGCCTGTTGGCGAAGCTGCCGGAAAGGATTGCCAACGACATTGACGCGCTTGTGCGTTTCTTGCTGAAAAACAGCAACGGCACAGAGAATGACCACAAGCCTTACGACAATTGGCGTGGCACCGACCAATTCAAATACCTGACCGCCGTGTTTATGCCCTTGTTCGAGGAATACAAGGCATATTGCCACGGCTTGCCGCGTAAGGATGAAGCGCCAATGACCTACGACGACTTCTATTCCATCATCCCCTTGATGTCGAGAGTGCTGCGCGAAGAGGCCGACTACCATGTGAGCAAAGCCGAGATTGACAGACTTTTGGAGCTATACCGCGACAACAGCCTGCTTGAAATCCACCGTAAAGCCATCGTCTGCCTGAAGGATTGCGCCGTGGCCGCATTGCGCTATGACACCAAACGCGCCCGCGATGCTGCCTTGCAAGCCCGTGAAGTGATGCTTTCGGACCCCAACAGTTTCCCGGCTTTCAAAGCCTCGGATGCCTTTAACAAGCCTACTGTCAACCTTGACGGAGGCAAACTGGTGAACATGTTATGACGATTGACCTGCACACCCCTACTTGCTGGAAGGAGTTGACCACGGAGCAATTGCGCGAGGTGGTGGAACTGGCCTTGATGGGCTTGCACCGCGAGGAATATCTGCTGGTGCTGTTTTGCAAGTTCGCCAATGTCAAGATGGTCACCGGCACGGCTGATGAAGACGAAAAGAAGGTGGTGCATACCCGCTTCACGGATACCGATGGCCACGAGTTTGAACTTGAAGACTGGCAAGTGTCCGATTTCTGCGGACGGTTGGCTTTCGTTCTCGATGAACAAATGCCTATGGATGTGGCGTGGCCTTGGAAGTGGAACCGCTACCTGTATGCCACCTCTTTCGGTGACTGGTTCAAAGCTGACGCGCAAATGCTTGGTTACGCCTTGGAAGGTGACCAGGAGCGGCTGAAGGGTGCCATGAAATACCTTGGCGACCCTCACGACACACTGGAACCAAGCGACATCACGCTTATGCTGCGCTGGTACGAGTGTTTCAAGGATTGGCTTCGGGAACGATATCCGCTTGTGTTCCAAAAAGCGGAACAAGGATCGGAAGAAGGTCCCGCTTCGCCGGTTGAAACAAGGCAGAACATTATGCTGATGCTCAATGACAATCGCCCACAAGACAACGAACTGATTGAAAAAAGCAATGTGCATGATGTGTTGGCGGCATTGCAGCACAAAATCGAGTATGCCAAACAGATTGAGGAACAAATGAGTAATATCAAGCACTGATGAAAAGGACTTATATTAAAAAGGTAATCGCAGACCTCTTCAAGACGATGGATGAGAAGGGGTACAAGAAAAGCGAAATCATGGAACTATCATTGAAGACCTGCATCGACAAAGAGGCCACGCTATTTGTCAGGGTTGATGCAGTCATCAATGAAGAAGGCGAGAAAAGAAAGAGTTTCAAGGTGAGGATGGACTGTGACTTATGAGCAACCATTGCATTGATGTGAAGTGCCCAGTATGCGGCAACGAGTATGATGCACGACTGCATTATTACCGTTGCCCCGTGTGCGGCTTCAACCGCGAAAAACTGTCACTCCATCGTCAGCGGCAATTGCCATCTTTGCAGCCTAATCTCGAACAACTAAAAAGTAAAAAAATGAATTTTGGACAAGCAATTGAAGCCGTAAAGAATGGCAAACTCGCAGCTCGTGAGGGCTGGAACGGTAAAGGGATGTTTATTTTCATGCGTCCTCAATGTGAACTTGATGCTGACACTGTTGTCAACAAAGTGCAGTCTCTTCCCGAGTCGGTTAAGAAATGGGTAGCGGAGAATTATGGTGATTCTCCTTCCGACAAAATCAAGTTCAGCGAATACCTCTGCATGAAAGCCGCTGATGGTACCATCGTAAACGGATGGTTGGCCTCGCAAACCGACATGCTTAGTGAAGACTGGACCATTCTTGAATAACTTCTTGAAACAAACACTAAAACCTAAAACAATGAAAAGGATCTTTCTCTTTTTCGCGTTGGCTCTCCTGGCCGTGTCTGTCAGCGCACAACAGAACCGCTACTATTACGATAGCAGCAAGAAGTACGGCTTTTTCTCCAATTGGACGCTTGGCGTTGCCGGGCAATACTCCAACCAGCACGGCGTGTCGAATGTCGGCATCAGTGCCTTGGCCACAAAGCGCGTGGGCGACTACTGGCGTTTGCGCTATGAGGCTGGCATCAACGGCCTTCAGGTCAAAGATGGCTTCGACCGCTACGGCACAGCTCTTACAGGTGTATGCTTCGACTTTGTTCCGTGGGCGTATATCTATGCCGATGGCGGTGCCGTGGTGAATCCGACCGCCAAAGGTTGGCTTGGTCTTGGATTGGCCGCCGATGCAGGTTTGGGCCTCAATGTGAACTTCGGCAAATACTCTTTACTCTATGCCGAATTGGGTGCCGACCGCGTACAGAATAACACCAAATGGGAGAGTACCCTGCAATGCCGAATCGGTTATTCGGCAAGGTTGGGTATTACCGAGCGCGACCGTGTGGACATCGACATCACGCGCCACAACGCCGAGCAGCTGGGCACGCTTAAAGAGGAAAACGCCTTGCTAAAAACCGACAAGAAACGACTACAGGAGGCCAACGACACACTGATGGCCATCCAAAACAGGTCGTTGGAACTGCTGGCAAGGCTCGAGAAACGGCTGGACGACTGCAACGCTCAGGTGGCTAAGGCCGCCAGTGCGCCGCAAGTGGCCAGCCCCATATTTCAGATCTTTTTCGACTACGCCAGTTCCGAAATCTCGCCTATCGAGTCGGCGAAGGTGGCACAGTTGGCCGAATATATCAACACCAACCAAGGCAGCTACCGCATCGAGGGCTACAGCAGCCCCGATGGTGATCCGTACCGAAACGAGGTGTTGAGTGGTGACCGCGCCCGAGCGGTGTATTGGCTATTGATCTCGTATGGCGTGGATGAAGACCGCATCATTCCGATGCAAGGCGGTATCTCCACGCAATACGGCGAAGACTCACCGCTTAACCGTATGGTGGTGGTCAGTGCCAACAAGTATTAAGTTCTTTGAAAAGGTTGTTTCATTATCATAGATTTTTGAGTTAGACCGCCGCCCATGGCCATCCATGTTGTTGTTGTTGTTGGATGGTACAGGCGGCAATTACACGCTCCAAGGCTTGCGGGTGCCGTCGTTGCCTTTGTCGTAACGGATTGCACCGCCGTAGGACGCAAGCATACTTTGGAGCGAACAACAGTGCCCCGACGCTTAAAGGCCCTTGTTTCTAGTCGGCAAGGAAAGCCGCTTTTGCAGAAGCAGCGCACCATGGGGCACGCTCATACGCCCGCCAAAGCCTCTTATATATGCATAGTGTCGGAGGTAAAGCGGGCGTGACACTGCGGGGTAGAGCAGCGGCCAGCTCGCTGGGCCCATAACCCGGAGGTCGGCGGTTCGAATCCGTCCCCCGCTACAAGGAGAGCGTTTAGATGTCCCAGCAAACTCCTAATTAAACAGGCAACATCAAGTGAGTGAGAGCCTCACCAACGGGGTTGTCGCCCAGAGGCAGGGCGTGGTGCGTAATGGGTTGCTGACAATAGCGCACCGTAATAGTCAGCATGAGAGACGCGGGTTCGAATCCCGCTTTCCCCGCCGTTCCTTCACCGGCAGGGATGCCGTGTGTCGCACAGTAACAACATCATTATTCACCAATCGAAGCCGGCTGAAAAGGACAGCCGTCGGGTTAAAGCCCCGCGATTTTCTTTTATTGCGTCTGATGAAGTGTAACATGGCGTTGTCTTCTGATTTATCCACACCCGCAGCTACGGACAACGGGCGACGGCAACGCCGCCCTGGTCCCTCACCAATCAACAATTCCAACTATGAGGAAAAGAGTCTTATTGAGATTGATATGGCCAGCGTTGCTCTGTGCCGTGTTCGCTATCCTGAAATGGTGCAAGGTCATCACCTGGTCTTGGTGGTGGGTGTT